>Ga0207421_10000055_pt1 | contig 117875 bp, 110 predicted proteins | sample SodLakKL_010_SED_4_FD_187542 | JGI IMG/M metagenome (GOLD analysis project Ga0207421, IMG submission 187542) | Alkaline sediment microbial communities from Lake Tanatar, Kulunda Steppe, Russia - 8KL_010_SED (SPAdes) (version 2) | ecosystem: Environmental > Aquatic > Non-marine Saline and... | reverse complement strand
CTTTGATATATAACAAGTGAAGATACATAACAAGTGAAGTATGCAAAAGGGCCTCCTGAAAGACCCTTTGCCCTTACTTGCATTTTCTTTACGCTGATTTTCCTTCCATTCCCTTGGGTTTGGCAAAAATCATTCTTCCTGCTGCAGTCTGTAGTACACTTGTAACCATAACATCTATGGTTTTCCCAATATGTTTTCGTCCACTCTCAACAACGATCATCGTTCCATCATCCAAATATGCCAGTCCTTGACCTGCTTCTTTTCCATCCTTTATGACTTCCACTTCCATCTCTTCACCGGGAAGTACAACAGGTTTAACCGCATTCGCCAGTTCATTAATATTAAGAACCGGCACCCCTTGAAATTCTGCAATTTTATTTAAGTTATAATCATTTGTTATTACTTTCCCTCCAAGTTGTTGAGCAAGTTTAAGCAGCTTTACGTCCACTTCAAGGTTTTCCTCATAGGCTTGTTCAAATCCATGATCAAGAATCTTAACTTCAATATCAATTTCTTTTTGTATAATATTAAGAATATCCAACCCTCTTCTGCCACGGTTTCTTTTCAATGATGCAGAAGAATCCGCAACGTGTCTTAACTCTTCCAAAACAAACTCCGGAATCACAAGTGGACCTTCCAGGAATTTCGTTCGGCAAATGTCTGCGATCCTTCCATCAATAATAACACTGGTGTCAAGAATTTTAGGACACGGCTGAGTAACAATGCTATTCACATCTTCAACCTCGATTCCTTTACTTTCATCATCTTCTGTATTTCCAAACAAGCCGTTAAACAATGGCAGGTCTCTGCCTCGCTTTGTGGCCAGGCTGACACCAAGATAGGCAAGAAAAATACCCACTAAAACTGAAGAGATCATTCCCACAAAGGGAATCGGTATATTCATCAATAATCGACTGATTAAAAACGCGATCAACAAACCGATAATCAGGCCGATTGATCCAGATATAATATCGCTCGTAGGAACTTTAGATAGTTCGGTTTCAATCCAAATAGCGCCCCTTCTCCCAAAGCGAATAATAATCGGTGAGATTAAAAATACCACAAAACCACCAAATATAAAAGAAAGAATAAGTCCACCGATATAATACACTACATTATCTCCAATTTCAGCATAATATTGGACGACGTGATTAAAAAGCAGTAACGCTGTCACTCCCCCAAGTAACGTTAAAATCCAGCGTACAATTTTATTAACCAATCTTTCACCCCCTTTATTGTCACCTTCAATTTTCAAGTACTCAACTTCACCTCCCAAGTATATCAAGAATTTTAATGAAAGAAAACAGAAAAAACTAACCTATGCATTGCTCGATTGCATCATCGAGTTCCTGTCGGTGCTTTTCTGTTGCTAAAACCAGCTCGCTCAATAATACTTGTTTTGCATTTTGCATAATCTTCCGTTCCCCCGTAGACAGAGTCTTCTCTCGATCTTTAATGGTCAAATCCCTGACAACTTCCGCAACTTCAAAAATATCTCCGGTTTTAATCCGATCAATGTTCGCTCGATATCGTTTGTTCCAGTTCTCCGACATTATCGAGATTTTGGCAGATAATACCGCAAATACCATTTCCACTTCATCTTCGGTGATCACTTCTCTTATTCCAACCTGATCCATTCCATCAAAAGGGATCATTACTTTCATATCATCCAAAGGCATTTTCATGATATAATATCTTCTCAACTCTCCAAGAATCTCTCTTTCTTCAATACCCTCAATAATCCCTGCACCATGTACCGGGTATACAATTTTGTCTCCAATTTCAAACATCGCTTTTCCTCCGTAGGTTTATTTACTCTCGTATAAATTATACACGAAGCTTCAATAGTAGTCAAATAAACCAAATATTCTATCACAGGACAGTTTTCTTGTCAATTAACACTCTTAGGGAATTTATACCGAAATTTTATTGACAATCCCAAGACCTTATAAGTATAATGTTTACAAAGAAGCATAAACAAAATCAAGGGGTTGACAATATGGACGGGAATTTTTCACTGAAAGAATTTCAAGAGCTTGTCGATGATGTTCTCATTCGTCACAAAAGCATATTAGATATTCTAAGTAAAGTACAGGAAAGCAGTGCTCGTGTTAATCGTTCGGTTGCAAAGGCTAGCACTAATTGCGGTTGCATTAAAATTCATGCTGAAAAACCGGACATCCCTGATGATGTAACTTTTTCAAAGCTCAAATCCTACATGTCCAATCATGTCGAAGGAGATCTTTGTCATACTTGCGAAGAAAAGATTAAACAGGAAATTTCTAATAACCTCTTTTATCTATTCGCACTTTGTAATAATTTTGAGTTCGATGTCGAGGAAATGACAGAAGAATATTACAAGCAACTGAAACTGCTTGGGAAATATGGGCTGCTTTAATGAAATCCGATTGCCAGAACGAGCTAGTAGTGTCTAGCTCGTTTTTTTAGTATCTTTTAAGAGTTTCAATTGCATCATGCAAATCGTCAACTCCCAAAATCTTAATTTTTATAGATTCCGGAAGCTTCTTTTTGTTTCGATTGGAAAGCAGGACAGCTTCAAACCCCATTTTTTCAGCTTCCCTGATCATCTTCTCTGCTTGAGTAACAGGGCGTATCTCACCTGTTAAGCTAAGCTCTCCGAGAACCATGACTTTTTTCGAAGGAAGATCGATCCCCTCATAACTGGAGTAAATACTCACAGCCACTCCCAGATCGTAAGATGTTCCCTCAAGTTTCAATCCTCCCACCACATTGATATAAACATCATAATTCTCCAAAGGAACTTTGATTTTTTTCTCGAGGACTGCGATAATAAGATTCAGTCGATTACGGTCGATCCCTACAGCAGTACGACGTGCAAACCCTATATTGTTTGGTGTGACAAGTGCTTGTATTTCAATGAGTAAGGGTCTTGTCCCTTCAACTGAGGATACAACCACCGCTCCTTCGTTTCGCTCTTGCAATGTCTCTAAAAAGATCTCAGAAGGATTGAAGATTTCCACAAGACCCTCTTCAGCCATTTCAAAAACTCCGATCTCACTGGTTGTTCCGAACCGATTCTTTAAAGCACGGAGGATGCGGAAACCCATTGAACGTTCCCCTTCGAAATGTAATACAGTATCAACCATATGCTCAAGCACTCGAGGACCTGCCAGCTCACCTTGTTTTGTAACATGAGCTACAATAAATATCGGAATGTTTGTTGATTTTGCGATTCTCATAAGATTGTTTACACATTCTTTCACTTGGGATACACTGCCGGGACCCGAAAATAGTTCTTCCCGATAAAGGGTCTGGATTGAATCGATCACTAAAAATTTTGGTTGCAAATTTGAGATGTATTCTTCAACGACTTCAATATTCGTTTCCGAAACAATATAGAGATCCTCCGCAATAGCATCCAGTCTCTCCCCTCTCATTTTAAGCTGTTCTACCGATTCCTCGCCCGATACATAAAGTGCTTTTCCGTACTTATTCGCCATATTACTGATGCACTGGAGAATCAGCGTTGACTTTCCGATACCCGGTTCTCCGGAGATCAAAGAGAGGGATCCCATCACAACTCCTCCTCCCAGAACACGATTCAATTCTCGAATACCTGTATCCAGTCTCCCATAGCCCCCTGATTTTATCTCTTTAATTTTAACAGGTTTAACACTGGGACCTGTTGTCGCCGATGGCTGTTTCCCCTTTTTTGCGACGATCCTTTCTTCTTCAAAGGTATTCCATTCATTGCATCCAGGACATCTTCCCATCCATTTTGGTGTTTCATATCCACAACCTGTGCAAAAGAATTTTGTTTTTGATTTTGCCATTACAAGCTCCCTTCAGGAATTATGAAAACTGCATCCTAGTATTTTTTTGTAAGCATCATTTCGCCCTCTTCAAATGCCAAATCTAATCGATCACCCTCTTTAACTGTACTTCTGAGCATTTCCTCAGAAATTTTATCTTCAACCAATTTTTGAATCGCGCGTTTCAGTGGGCGTGCTCCATATTGAGGATCATATCCCACTTCTGCAATATGCTCCATCGCACTTTCCTTGATTTCCAGGTGAATGTTAAGTTTTTCCAAGCGATCTTCCACACCTTTCACCATCAGTTTAACAATTTCATGAATGTGCTCTTGATCAAGACTGTGAAAAACAATTGTGTCATCGATCCGATTTAAAAATTCGGGGCGAAAATTACGCTTGAGTTCTTCCATGACATTCTCCTTCATTTTCTCATACTCATCTCTCTTCTGGTTTTCTCCCTCGATTGCAAAACCCAAAGTCCGCTGCTTTCTGATTGTACTGAGTCCTACGTTTGAAGTCATGATGATTACGGTATTTTTGAAGTCAACAGTTTTTCCCTTAGCGTCTGTAAGTCGTCCATCATCCATTATTTGCAATAATACATTAAATACATCAGGGTGTGCTTTTTCGATTTCATCGAAAAGCACGACTGAATAGGGCTTTCTTCTCACCTTATCTGTGAGTTGTCCTCCTTCATCGTATCCTACATATCCCGGCGGTGACCCGATTAGTCGGGATACGGTGTGTTTTTCCATATATTCGGACATATCAATGCGAATCATTGCATTTTCATCTCCAAACATCACTTCAGCAAGAGCTTTTGAAAGTTCTGTCTTTCCAACCCCGGTCGGTCCGAGGAAAATAAATGACCCAATGGGTTTTTGGGGATCCTTTAAACCTACTCTCGCCCTTCGTATTGCACGGGATACAGATTTCACTGCTTCATCCTGCCCTATCACACGTTGATGAAGAATCTCTTCCATATTCAAAAGCCTCTCAGTTTCTTCTTCCTGTAGTTTATTCACAGGGATTCCAGTCCAATTGGAAACCACAGTTGCAATATCTTCTTCCGCCAAAACTGCCTCTTTTTTTGTGCTTCGGCTTTTCCACTGACTTTCTTTTTCCTTTAGCTCTTTTTGTATTTCCGACTCTTGATCCCGTAGTTTCGCAGCTCGTTCGAAGTCTTGGATGCTTACTGCCTCTTCTTTCTCTTTTTCAATTTTTTCCAGTTTTTCATGTAATATTTTCAAATCCGGAGGAGCAGTAACAGTCTCCAGTCGTATTTTCGATCCTGCTTCATCAAGAAGATCAATGGCTTTATCAGGAAGATAACGATCACTGATATATCGATGAGAAAGTTCTACAGCTGAAACGATAGCCTCATCAGTGATCTTCACTCGATGATGGGCTTCATATCTATCTCTGAGACCTTCCAATATTTTTATAGCATCTTCCTGAGAAGGTTCTTCTACTAATATTGACTGAAATCGCCTCTCCAAAGCTGCATCTTTTTCAATATGCTTCTTGTATTCATCAGTTGTTGTTGCTCCTATCGCCTGTAGCTCTCCCCGTGCAAGTGCGGGTTTAAGAATATTCGACGCATCAATTGATCCTTCAGCTGCACCTGCTCCAACAAGTGTGTGAATCTCATCAATGAAAAGAATTACATTTTTTGCTTCTCTCAACTCTTCTATTACTTTTTTCAGTCGTTCTTCAAATTCCCCACGATATTTTGATCCTGCCACCATGGATGAGAGGTCCAAACTGACGATTCTCTTTTCTTTAAGTATTTCAGGAATATTCCCTTCAAAGATTTTTTGAGCTAAACCTTCAGCAACAGCAGTTTTCCCTACTCCTGCCTCTCCTATTAAGCAGGGATTGTTTTTTGTTCTTCGGCTGAGAATCTGTATCACCCGCTGAATTTCTTTCTCTCTTCCGATTACCGGATCCAGACGGTCTTCAGAAGCCATTTTGGTAAGATCCCGCCCATACTGGTCCAGAGTTTGAGTTTTGGATTTCCCAATACTCTCGGTATTACTCTCATCTCCCTGATTTTTAGAGCCGGAAAGTTGTCTTGCTATTTCGGATTTAACTTTGTCCAGATCAATTCCTGTTTCAACAAGAACCTTTGCAGCGATTCCTTCTCCCTCTTTAATGAGGCCCAGCAATAAATGTTCTGTTCCTATATAATTTGTACCTAATTCCCTTGCTTCATGAAGGCTTAACTCAAATACTTTTTTTGTTCTTGGTGTGAATCCCAATAATGCTCCTTCTTCATCTCCACGACCAACGAGCGTAACAATCATCTTCTCAATTTTATTGAAGTCCGCACCCAACTTTTTTAATGTTTCTGCAGCAATGCCTTGACCTTCATTTAGCAAACCAAGAAGCAAATGTTCTGTTCCGACATAGTTGTGACCGTAATTTTGAGCAATTTCCTGGGATAGCAGAATCACCTTTTGAGCTCTATCGGTGAATTTTCCATTCATTGACATATTGGATCACTCCTCTGTATTATTATTTTCCGTATGACGCTTTATTTCTTCACGGATCATTGAACTTCGTTTCTGATTCCTGACACTGAGTATTAATTCGTTATTGTAATGCTTTTGCAATGATCCCGGTTGTATTTTAATAAACAACTGGTTAAGAAAACCGCTTGTAATGTCCTTGATCAGACCTAAACTTACTCCCAATTGAAGGTTTGAGAGATGATTCATTGCCTCTTCACTGGAAATCATCCGTGAATTTTCCAAAATCCCTCGGGAACGATAAACCTGGTCCTCTATTTCCGGTCGTTTATTTTGTATGAGCTCCTCCCGCAGTGCCCTTTCCTTTCCAATGATTTGCTGGGTCACATCCTCTAACTTTTGAATAATTTCCTCCTCTGTTGCTCCAAGAGAAATCTGATTTGATATCTGATAGAGGTTTCCAGAGTAACCGCTCCCTTCTCCATATACTCCCCTTACGGCAAGACCCACTTTATTGGAAAATTGCAGAATGCTGTTAATGTGACCGGTCAACGTTAGAATTGGAAGATGTAACATTACAGAACCTCGAATTCCAGTTCCGACGTTAGTCGGGCAAGCTGTCAAATATCCTAAGCTCTCATCAAAAGCATAATCCAATTTTTCTTCAATTAGGTCGTCAATTTGATTCGCCATTCCAAATGCCTTTTTTAATTGAAATCCTGGGAGCAGTGCCTGTATTCGAAGATGATCCTCTTCATTGATCATGATGATCAAATTTTCCTCTCGATTAAACAACACTGCGGCTCCTTCTATTTTCTCTCCCAATTGAGGACTGATCATGTGTTTTTCGACTTTTTCCATTCGTTCAATATCCGTCAAATCTTCCATTTGTTTCAGTTGGAAATCCTCTTTCATGTTTTTATTGACGGAGAAAATGCTTTCTCCAACCAATTCAATGATTTTAACCTCTTTTCGCAAATCTTTCACGGTCGGGAATGAGTAGTTTCTCAAATTACGTGCTAATCGGATTCTACTGCTTACAACAATGTCCTGATCCGGGCCTTCTTTCGTCATCCAACTAGGCATTTGTACCCTCCTTTAATCGATCTCCTGTTCAAGAGCTTGTATTTCATCCCTGAGTCTTGCAGCGTCTTCAAAGTTTTCTTTTTCAATTGCTTGCTTCATCTCCAGTTTCTTATGACGCACCTTCTGTTTAAGATGAAAGTTCCCTCCACCTCGTTTGGGAATTTTTCCCCTGTGATCTTCATTCCCATGAATTTTTCTGAGAAGAGGTGTTATTTTTTCGCGAAAGGTTTCGTAACATTGAGAACAACCAAACCTTCCAAATTTCTTAAATTCCATATATGTCATCCCACATCCATTGCAACTTAATTCTTCCTCTCTGTTAATTGTAAATCCTTGATTGCCTTTCTCAAGCTCAAGGAGTCCTGACAGAAATTGGTTGATATTGAACACTTGTTGATGATAGGGTTCCTTTTTACCTGCACAAATTTCACATAGATGGAATTCTCTTTTTTCACCATGAATGAGTTTCTTGTATATAATCGTTGCATTCCTTTGTTTGCATTCCTGACATAGCATTATCTCTTCTCCTTTCTATCCTTCTTTTTCAGATAAGACTCCGATGGCTAACTTTAAGATTTGTGCTCTTAAACGGTTCTTCTTTTCTACAGGAATTGACAAAGTATGATCCTCTAAAATCGTTTGAAGCATCTTGCTTTCCCTTTCTGAACAAACTTTGTATTCTTCCAAGAAATCAAGAATGCTAAAAGCCTTTCCCTTCGAAATTTCATCGCCGATCTCTTTCAACAATTCATTTACCAGATGTTCACGATCCAAAACCATTTTTTCAATACGCACATATCCTCCACCACCCCGGTAGCTTATGATTCGGTACCCTTCTTTCAAAGAAAACCGGGTTCTCAGTACATAGTTGATTTGTGAAGGGGAACAGTCAAAATCCTTAGCAATGTGATTTCTTTGTATTTCAATGTTCCCATCCCGACTTTCTTCAATCAGGTCTTTCAAGAATTCTTCGATCATATTACTAATTTTCGCCATAATTCCACCCGCTTTTTGACTTTCTTTGACTTTATAGTTTTATCATACCAAAATTCAATTCTTTTTTCCAGTCTCCATAGATTAGTTATCCATTTTCCTGTTCTTTAAACGACCTGTTATTATAGAAAAATTGCTTTTTGAAACAAGATGTCTACACTTCACTAGAGAACATTCTTTGAAATCGATAAGGTCCATAAATAAAGAGAGCGTTTTCACGCTCTCTCAAACTCTTACTATTACATTGTCTTTATGGATGCTTTACTCTTCTTCTTCTTTCAGAGCTTCAACAATTTTACCGGTAAGATTAGCCGGAACTTCTTCGTATCGAAGGAATTCCATGGAAAATTTCCCGCGGGCCTGGGTCATTGAACGTAAGTCAATGGCATACTTAAACATCTCGGATTGTGGCACCTCAGCAATAACAACCTGTTTACCATTGTTCTGAGGCTCCATCCCGTTGATTTTTCCTCTTCGCTTATTGAGGTCTCCCATTACGTCCCCCATGTAATCTTCGGGAACCAACACTTCAACTTTTACAATGGGTTCCAGAAGAATCGGTTTTGCTTCCTCCATACCTTTTTTAAATGCTATGGATGCAGCTATTTTAAATGCCATTTCCGAAGAATCCACATCATGATATGAACCATCATACAATGTTGCTTTAATTTTCGTTACAGGCTGTCCCGCCAATACTCCTTTTCCCATGCTCTCGATAATCCCTTTTTCAACAGCAGGTATATAGGACTTTGGAACCGATCCTCCAAAAATCTTTTCTTCAAATTCAAAATCCTTTTGGGATGGTTCAAATGTCATTTTTACATCCCCGTACTGTCCGTGACCACCTGATTGCTTCTTATGCTTTCCTTGGACGTCTGCTTTATTTTTGATTGTCTCCCTATAGGGAACTTTCGCATCCTCCAACTCAACATCAACACCGAACTTATTCTTCAGTTTATTGCAAATGATTTTTATATGAAGTTCTCCCTGTCCTCTTACCAAGACCTGTTTCGTTTCTTTGTTTCTTTCAAAAAGGAAGGAAGGATCTTCTTCCGATAATTTTTGAAGCCCTGAGCTGATCTTTTCTTCATCTCCCCTGGCTTTTGGACGAATAGCTAAATATAGTTGCGGCTCTTCGAATTCAATCGGACTGTACACAATAGGTTTGTCGATATCACAAAGGGTATCCCCCGTCATTGTGTGTTGAAGCTTGGATACAGCAGCGATATCACCTGCACGGACTTCGCTAATTTCGATCTGATCTTTTCCCCTAAGCAGGAAGGGGGCACCTAATTTTTCCTTTTCATCTTTGTTCGCATTTAAAACTTCCATGTCATTTTTCAGGATGCCCGAGAACACCTTGAGCAAAGTGATTTTACCAAGATATGGATCAACAATGGTTTTAAAGACTTGCGCAGAAAATGGAGCATCTTCCTCAAAACCTCTCTCTTCAGGTTCCTCAGTTATGGGATTTATCCCCTCTTTCGGCGGCATATCCTGTGGAGAAGGGGAATAATCGATAATCATATCCATTAATGTGTGGACTCCAACGTTTTTTACGGTTGATCCGCATACAACCGGTACAATCTCACCATTAATGACACCTGCCCGTAATCCCTGTTGAATTTCTTCTTCAGTAAATTCTTCGCCTTCAAAATACTTCTCCAGTAAATCTTCATCACTCTCCGCTACGGATTCAATCAGAAGCTCCCTCATTTCATTTGCCTGATCAATCATCTCTGAAGGGATCTCCTTTTCATTGCAGTTTTGACCATCATATTCTCTTGCTATCATTTTAACAACATTAACGTTTCCTATAAATCCGTCCTTTTCTCCTAATGGAATTTGGAAAGGAGCAATCTTCTTCCCGAATTTCTCTCTTAAGTCTTCAAGAACCTTTGTAAAATCAGCATTTTCTTTATCCATTTTATTCACAAAAATAAACGTAGGCCGATTTTTATCCATGGCATATTCCCAAGCGCTTTCCGTTCCAACTTCAATTCCGCTGGTGGCATCCATCATGATCAGCAAGCTGCCGGCAGTTTTTCTAGCACTCTGTACTTCTCCGATAAAATCAAAATACCCTGGTGTATCAAGGAAGTTAATTTTGTGGTTGTTCCATTCAACGGGAATTAACGAAGTGCTGATTGAAGTTTTCCGTGCAATTTCTTCCTTATCAAAGTCTGATGTGGTGTTTCCATCATCAACACTCCCAATTCGATTTTTCACTTGCGTCGTGTAGAGTGCTGCTTCAGTAAGCGTTGTTTTTCCGCTCCCACCATGTCCTAAAATCGCTACGTTTCTAATTTCTTTGCCTTTGTAGACTTTCATAGACTTCCCTCCAATTTTGAGATAAAGTTTTTTGACTTACTATAATATTCTATAAAATATGAAAAAACCCTTCTTTTATGATTAAAAATTTCCCTGTAAATTATCCTCTATTCATTCCTTTCTATGTTATAATGGTTTTTGAATAGTTCAAATAAATTCACAAGGAGGTTATTTCATGTCTATTGAATTCCGCCCCCAAATACAAGATCTGGTGGCATATAAACCAGGAAAACCTATTGACGATGTCAAGAAAGAATATGGTTTGGATCGCGTAATAAAATTAGCTTCAAACGAAAATCCCCTGGGGTGTTCGGAGAATGCAAATAATGCAATTCAAGATGCTCTGAGCCACCTTCACATTTATCCCGATGGAAATTCCACTAATCTCAAAGCTGCTATTGCAGATAAGTTTAATATTAAACCAAGTCAAATTCTTCCCAGTAGCGGATCTGACGAAATGGTTGATCAAATTTCCAAAACCTTTATCCAGGAAGGCGACGAAGTAATTATGGCGGACATTACATTTCCTCGCTATATTTCAACTTGCAAGATGATGGGGGGAATCCCTGTTATTGTCCCTTTGCTGAATCACACCTATGATTTAGCAGGCATGAAAGAGAAGATCACTGACAAGACAAGAATGATCTGGTTATGTAACCCGAATAATCCCACCGGTACCATGTTTACCACTGACATCCTTGAAGATTTCTTAGCATCTGTGCCGAAAGATATTGTTATTATTTATGATGAAGCCTATCGCGAATTTGTCACGCGGAAGGATTATCCTCAAAACTCATTAAGATACCTTGAAAAATATCCTAACTTAATCGTTATGCGGACATTTTCAAAAGCCTATGGATTAGCAGCTCTTCGTGTTGGTTTTACCATCGCCTCGGAAGGGATTATCGATCATATAAATCGTATTCGCGGACCTTTTAATGTCAACACTCTTGCCCAGGTTGCTGCTATTGCCGCACTTGATGACGATGCATTTATAGAAAAGATTTATTCGGTTAACAAAGAAGGCAAAGAGTTCTTTTACCATAACTTTGATGAATTAGGTTTAGAGTATGCTCCTTCAGAAACCAATCACGTTCTCGTAGATGTGAAACGGGACGCTCAGGAAATATTTGTAGAACTTCAAAAGCGGGGAGTAATTGTTCGACCAATCTATGGAACTTTCATCCGTGTTTCTGTGGGAACAATGGAGGAAAATACAATCTTCGTAAATAATCTTAAGGATGTATTATAAGTAGCGCGAAGTTTTTAGACATTCAAAAGAAGACGGGGAGAGCTCTTTTAAGCTTTCCGCCGTCTTTTTATTCTTGCCTCTTAAATTAAGACTTGCAAATGAAGCCTTATTCATTAAAATAATCTTCTAATGCTCCATTTTTTCCAAGCCGTCATAAAGCATCCTGTAGTATTTCTTCTTAAAGCCCATTTTTTCATAAAGTTTAATAGCGTTTTCATTCTCAACTTCAACGTGAAGTGATAAATTTCCTTCGCAAAGCTCAATCGCCTTTTGCATTAGCTGAGTTCCTATTCCCTTCCCCTTGATCTCTTTTTTAGTCGCAATATAGGACAAGTGATATTTCGGGAAGAACTCGTCAAAACTGGTTGCGGAAAGTACAGTAATCCCTGCTAATTCTCCATCGAAATAAGCAGTAAGGACGAACCCTTCTTCCAATGCATTATCAAAAGCTTCACGTATTTCAATTAAAGGATCTGAATACTGTACCAGCCAGCTATCGAGAAGCTTTAAAAACTCGCCATAGGGAAGAGGCAATGAATCCTTTCCCACCTCTCTGATATCCAACTCCACTTTCCCATCTTTCAGAACAATAACATGCATTCCCTGATCAATCTTTCCCATCTCTGCCAGTTTAATGAAGGCTGCAATCGGGAAAGCATTCTCAGTGCTAATATGAATGTTTTCGAGCTCTTGAAATTGATTTTTGTACTTGACTAACTCATCGTCACTTATATCAACAACTTCTCCCCCTGTATCGTATACTGCATTTAATGCTTCTTGGCTATTGGAATTCTCTTGATGCAAGAGGTTTCTGTTGACTTTACTTTCTGATATATCTTCCTCTTTAACTCTTAGAATCTCTTTGCTTTTCTTTTTAAAAGATTCAACAATCGGGTTTCCTTCACTGGTAGAGCATGCATAGATCTTTGGAAGTTTTTCAATTTCTTCATTAATCCATGACTGCTTAAAGCCTGAATAAAGACCTGCAACAGAGAATCCTTCTCCGGTTTGAGCAAAAAGAGTGGTAGGATCTTCCTTTAATCTTGTATTAATCTCTTTTGCAAGATAGGAGAAACTATAGAGATATAAGATATTGTTTGTCATTCCAGGATTTGCATTGTAGTATCCCTTCTCTTCTGCTCTTTCGTTACTTCTTCTTATGCATTCAAGCTCCGTTTCTCCGCCATCGAATATCTGGATTCTATCATTTTCTTTTACTGAGGGTTCCTCCCTTATATTCGAAGTTCGAGGAGCAAAAAGTTCAAGATGAATATCGAAATAGATTGACAGATGAGCAAGAGAATAAAGCAGTTTTCCTGTGTTACCAAGGCATATAATGTTTTGATCTTTTGATAAAGCATCCCGAATAATTAAATATGCCAATCGGTCCTCTAAATGTCCCGAGGGATTATTACCCTCCAATTTCAAGTAAATTTTTCTGATACCCAGAGCGTTTTCAAGGTTTTTTGCACGAATTAGCGGTGTTCTTCCTACATAGGTTCGTATTGCACTCATTTCCATTGTCTTACCTCCTTATTGATCTGTATATATTTTATGCCCATTGCAAGGAGGTCTAAACATCTGAAGTGTCGGCATTTTCTTCAGAACTTGAAGGTTCGATAACGAACTCATGTTCTCCTGTGTAAATCTCGATGGTTTTAAGAACAACTTCCTCATTTGTAAAAATAAGTTTTTTCCCTAGAATTTTCTTCGTATTCGGAAGAATAAACTGGACTCTGATTCCTTCTCCGCCGGAGTTTATAATAAAATCACTCAAATCCGTCCATATCAGTTTTTTCCCCTTCAGGCGGAGTTTTCCTAATTCTTCGGCATTTGATAGATCAATGATTCGTATTTGCTTCCGGTTTACTCTAAAAAAAATCACTATTGGAGTAAGTAGAATTAATAAGAGAATTCCCCAAAGAAGTAACCGCCCTGCATAATCTTCATTTCCCATAGTGCCATCATCACTTTCCGTTATCTCATCAATTAATGACTCCTCTTCTTCCGGTGGTTGTTCCCGAACTGTCACTTGAGATTCTTGTGTTTCATCAGGCAAAACCACCTGCAGATAAATAGATGGCGTATTCTTTGAAATTGAAACAGTAGTAACTTCATGGATGGTGCCTACGCCATCAAATTGATAGGATACCTCATAGTCTCCGAAAGGCATATCAGCAAAGTAAAAATTTCCTTCTCCGGAGGTGTAGGTTGAGTAAGAACCGGCAATCACTCTAACTCCCTCTTCGCCTCTTCGTTCAGCGTCCAAGATCCTTCCTTCAATTTTACCAATGTTCGCATCAACTTGAGAATCACCAGATCGGTCATTACTATCTCGCCAAAAGAAAACAGAATCCAGTGCCTCATCAATTGATTCCTGTATTCCCTCTACTGACTCTTTTGTGGATTCCCTCAGATCATCAAAGCTTTCTAGGATTCGATCAATCATACGCAGATCATCCAATGAAAAATAGTCTTCCACCCTCTCTTTTATGCCCTCAACAAATCCCGGACTTTCTTCGTCAGCATGGATAATTTGAGTTGAAAAACTGAATAGAAAAACGATTAATGTAACCATTATATAAACGCGGAACTTTGTCATAATAATCTCTCCTTATTAGCTCCATAAATTGTGCTTTATCAGCCTAGACTCATTATACCTGATTATCAAATTATTGATAGTTCTCATAGTGGAATTATTAAAATCATCATTTTATTCCGGGGCGATACACCTTCCCTCATTATTATAATTATAAATAGTTCTGACTTTTTCGGACCAAATTCCATTTCACTCTCAAACTATTATGTTTCATTTTAATAATGTGCCATTTTTCAAATAGCTTATTCGTTTCTTCCAAAAACCTGAAAACCAGAAGTAAACCCTCTGCTTTTCAACAAAGGGTTTACTTCTAAGAGTTCTAATTTTCTATGATTTTATATATTACAGATTCTATCCAAGTATTTGCTTGGTATTTATCTAGTGAAGAATAAAGTTCAGAATAAAAATCGCAACTAGAACATAAGCAATAGGAGATACTTTAGTCCCTTTTCCTGTTAAAACTTTAAGAAATACATAAGAGGTTACTCCAAAAATGATTCCTTCTGCAATGCTGTAGGTGAGAGGCATCATGATTATTGCCAGGAATGCGGGTATTGCCTCTGTATAATCACTCAAGTCGATCTTTTGAATTGGTGACATCATAAACAATCCGACGAGAACCAAGGCGGGTGCTGTGGCTGCACCAGGTACAACAAGGAACAGAGGGGAGAAGAACAATGCAACGCCAAACATTACTGCAGTCGTCAACGCCGTCAGCCCTGTTCTGCCACCTTCTGCTACACCGGCTGCACTCTCTACGTATGTAGTGACTGTACTGGTTCCCACGCAGGCACCAAAGGTTGTACCGACAGCATCGGCAAACAACGCTTGCTTTGCACGAGGTAATGAGCCGTCTTCTCTAAGGATGTTCGTCTTTGAAGCAACTCCGACCAGCGTTCCAATCGTATCCAGCATGTCTACGATTAATAATGTAATAAGTACTACTACCATATCATAGGTGAAAATTTCTGAGAATCCCACAAACTGCAATGCAATCGGTCGTATTGAGGGCGGTGCGGAAAAAATTGCCGATGGAAGATCTGCTACACCGAGGGGAATGCTGATTGCCGTAGCAACAAAAATTCCAATTAGAAGGGCTCCCCGGATTTTTTTGATAAGTAATACCCCAGTAATTATAATTCCGGCAAGTGCAACTAACGCCGGTGCACTTGTCATATCTCCCAGTTGTACTGACGTTGCCGGAGATGCAATAATCACCTCGGCATTTTGCAACCCGATAAATGCAATAAAGAGACCAATTCCCACTGATATAGCATGTTTCAAGCTTACAGGAATGGCGTCAACGATCTTATCACGAATGTTGAAAAAAGTAAGAGCAAGAAAAATTAGTCCTTCAATAAATACTGCAGTTAAAGCAAACTGCCAAGAATACCCCATGATCTGTACAATTGTAATTGCAAAAAATGCATTCAGTCCCATTCCCGGTGCCAGTGCAAAGGGATAATTCGCATAAAATGCCATTACCAGTGTGGCAACAAGCGATGCAAGTGCGGTCGCGGTAAAAACAGCATTCACATCCATTTCAGCGAGACCGAGATAATACGGATTCACCGCTAATATGTAAGCCATCGTCATAAAAGTAGTAATTCCTGCAAGCACTTCCGTTCTGGGGTTCGTGCCGTTTTCTGTGAGCTTAAATTGGTTTTCTAGAAATTTATTAGTACTCAATATTCGTGCCCCCTCAGTTTATTTTTTTCCTGCTGCATAGAAAATTATGCCCGCTCCATTCTTCATAATCAATGAATCATATACAAGTCGGAACGATAGTATTATAATCGATATTGCCATAGTCTTCAATAGCATAGTGGAAAATATGCGATGTTTTTCCGGCTATTATTTTTTTCATACGTGGTTTGACGAATTATTACTGCTATTTATTTGTGGATTATTCGTTTTTACTCCCTGCACAAACCTTTTGTGCGTAATGGTGATGTGGATTCTTCCTGTTTCTTGCATCGGTAGTAAAACTTTGCTTAATTCAACTTGCTGTATACCACTTCAAGAGTTTCATTTTTAAGACGATTCCCTTCGCTTTTCAATGCATCACACTTTTCCCGTATTTCTTTCACATACTCCTCATCCTTGATGCTCTGTAAATTTATCAGGACATTAAACAGTGCTCCTTCAAGACCGGCATAGGCAAGAAGTGCTCCTACGCCAACATCTGTAATTGCATTGGGATTGCCAAAATCGCCAAAACTCTTTTGAATTTTCAAGACTTCCAAGGATTCCTTGGCCACAGTCAAAGGCACTTCCAAAGCTTCCTTCATTGCCTTTTGAATCTCCTCACTGCGTTTTTTCTTTTCTTCTTCCGTGCCTTTAGGCAATTTAAACGCTGCCATTACACCGTTAAATGCAGTTGTATCCTCTTCAGTTAATCGATTTAATGCTTTAATTAGTTCTTGAGAGCGGACAAAATTATGATCGAGCTGCTTCTTTTGTTCTACAGTTAACTTCTCATAGGCTTTACGACCAATTGTTAGATTCCCTACCATCGACGTCAACGCTGAACCTAAGCTACTGGTTAATGCGGCAACACTTCCCCCACCAGGAGCAGGCTTACTGCTTGCAACATCCTCTACAAAATCTTTTACTTTCACTTCTAACAGCATATTCTTCCTCCTTATCAGTGATTAAATATAGACAACTATAGCCATAGAATATCATATTTTAAATTGATATTCCATGGCTATAGTTAAGAATTGAATGATTTGGTGTCAACTACTCTAGCAGGGATCCCTACTGCAGTCATTCCAGGAGGTACATCTCCAAGAACCACTGCGTTTGCACCGATTTTTGCTCCTTTCCCAATGAAAATGGGTCCAAGAATTTTCGCTCCCGCTCCGATAAGAACATCGTCTTCAACCGTAGGATGCCGTTTCCCCTGATCCTTTCCTGTGCCGCCCAGAGTCACCCCATGAAAAATTGTAACATTGTCTCCTATCTCAGCAGTCTCACCAATGACAATACCCATCCCATGATCAATAAAAAAACCTTTGCCGATTACTGCTCCGGGATGAATCTCGATGCCAGTAAAAAAACGGCCGACAGTCATAATAAAGCGAGATAATACGAATCTGTTTTTTTTGTATAGAAAATGCCCGATTCGGTAGAATCCCATAATGTGTATTCCTGAGTAGTTCAAAAATACGTCCAAAGCATTTTTCGCAGCTGGATCCTTTTTTTTAACAAGTTTTGTGATCGAAATCTCTTTCACATCCCTTCAGAAAGAATTCGAGCATATCCGAGTTATTTGATCGGATATATCTGTCTTATTTTACCCTTGATTCTTCAGGATGTCAATATCGTCAACCGTTATTTCTAAAACGAATTGTCAGCAAAGAAAGAAAAAATCCCTTCCCCTTATGAATTCTCAAAGAGAGGATTCTTGATTCTTTATTCCATCTTTGATAAAACAGATTCTATTTTCCCCTTCATTGTTCCTTTTCGATCTCGACGGTCATCAATTTTTATCAACGTCGAAACTCTTTTTGCATTATTTCGAAAGGGCATCTCATGCATCTCTTCGATCGCTTTTAAGATTTGTGAAAGTTCTCCTTCGAGGATCGTTCCCATTGGCGTTAATTGGGAGTGGATCTGCGGATAACTTTTTAAAACTTTGTGACAATCAGCAACATACTGACTAACGCTTGGGCTTTCCGTTCCAAGAGGTGTAATTGATACTTCTACAATTGCCATGGATTATTCTCCTTTCTTGATTTTTTCTTTTATATCTTCAAGAGAAAATCGGCCTATAATCCCATTGTTACCAATAACATTGAGATGTTTCACACCTTTTTCAATCAGACGTCGTATACCTTCTAAAACTGATGCATCCCCATCAATGGTTTCGATTATTTCATCGCTTACCTTTTTCTGTTTGACAAGAGTGCACACTTCCTTAATCGTAAGTTGTCCCAGATATGCATTAAAGCCTTTTGATTCAAGAAATCTCTTTGTAAACTCATTGTTCGGAGAAAATACCATTTCTTCTTTTGTTCCTGCCTGGACAATTTCCCCTTGATCCATCAGAACCATTTTTGTTCCTAAATGGATGGCTTCCTCAATATCATGGGTGACAAAAACAATTGTTTTTTCAAGCATTTTATGGAGCTGCTTCATTTCTTTTTGCAAAATTTTACGAGTGATATCATCCACAGCACCAAAAGGCTCGTCCATCAAAACGATTTCAGGATCTGCCGCCAGTGCTCTAGCGACACCAACACGCTGTTTTTGTCCTCCGCTCAACTCCCTCGGATATCGCTTTAGATAGGATCGTTCAAGTCCTACGAGATCAATCAGTTCTTCAGAGCGTTTTCTTTGTGTTTCTCTTTCCACTTTTAAGAGATCAAGGACATAACTGATGTTTTTTTCAATGGTCATATGGGGGAAAAGAGCGATTTGTTGAATGACATATCCGATCTGTCTCCTTAATCGAATCATATCCCATTCTCTGATGGATTGACCATTGATTAAAATATCTCCGCGATCAAAAGGGATCAATCCATTAATCATTTTTAGCATTGTTGTTTTACCGCATCCCGATGGTCCGATTAATGTTACAAATTCTCCCTTTTCAATAGAGAAATCCAATTGATGAATTACCCAATCTTCAAGTATATAAGCCTTGGATACATTGCGAAACCTAATTATTTCCATCTATATGAGTCCTTTCATCTCTAAAAAGTCTCTTGCAACCTTATCGGCTTCCTGGTTTTCTTCTTCCACCAGATAATTCATTTCTATCATTTCCTCATCGCTGATCATTCCCCCGAGACGATTCAGCACTTCTTCCAGCTCAGGATATCGATCCAGTGTCTCCTGCCGTATCACAGTCCCGGCAAAATAGGAGGGAAAAAATCTCTGATCGTCTTCAAGCACCTTCAGATCATAGGCATTGATCAGTCCATCGGTGGAAAATGCATTAATTACATCTACTTCCCCTTGCCCGATTGCTTGATATTTCAATCCGATGTCCAATTCAATCTCCCGTTGGAAATTAAAGCCGTAATGAGCCACCAAGGCATCATAGCCGTCATCCCGCTCATAAAAATCGTATTCTGCTCCGAATCTAAGCTCCGATGAGACTTCCGCCAGGTCTGAGTAGGTATTCAGTTGATACTCATCAGCGATCTCCCGTGATACTGCTAATGCATAGGTGTTGTTAAAGCCGTATAAATCCAGCCAAGCAATATCAAACTCTTCCATATAGGCCTCTTTGGTTTTCTGGTAGAGTTCCTCAGGATCTTCGATCAGATCTTCATTCAGCACAAACATCCATGAGGTTCCCGTGTACTCGGGATAGAGATCAATATCTCCTGCGAGTACTGCTGGATGAATATTTGATGTTCCTCCACCGATGCCGAGATTTCTTTCAACTGATAAATCCGTATGTTCTTCTATAAGAATGCTCAGCATTTCTCCAAGAATATACTGTTCAGCATGGGGTTTCGATGCAACGACGATCGTTTCATCTTCATCATTACCGCAACTGACTAGAGACATGCTCAGAACCAAGACTAGTATAATCAGTATTGCCCCTCCACTTATTTTTTTCTTGTTTATTCTCATCATCATTTCTCCTTTCTTATTTTGGCACTTAAGACAGTTTTTCAGCAGTCCCCAATACCTTCTTCCGAGTTATTTTCTCAAGAAGTCCGAGGATTAAGTCCACAAAAATCGCTAAAAATGCAACAAGCAAACTTCCTGCAACAGTCATCTCAGGAAAACTGGTGGTTATCCCCCGCCAAATAGCAACGCCGAGACCACCTGCTCCAATAAAAGATGCAATCCCTCCTAAAGCAATTGTCATCACCACCATGATTCTGAATCCCGCAATGATGACCGGTAACGCAAGGGGCAGCTGAATTTTAATCAGCAATTGCTTTTGCGTTGTCCCCATTCCGACAGCTGACTCAATAATCAACTCATCAATTTCAGTGATTGCCACATAAGTATTCCGAATCATAGGCAGCAGACCATATACCACCAAAGCAATCAAAGCACTGCGGTTCCCGATTCCTGTTATTGCAACAAGAATACCGAATAATGCAATACTTGGTATCGTATAGATAAAGTTTACTAAGCTCAATACCGGGTCAGCCAACCTTCGATTTTTGGCAATCACTATCCCGATTGTGAGACCAATGATTGCAATGATTAAAATTGCAATGAACGACAAATAAATATGTTCAAGGGTAAGTCGGATAAAAAATTCCGACCGTTCCTGATATAGCCTTGCTACATTCCCTATAAAATTCATATATACCTCCTTCCCTTGCTATTCTTCCTGTTTTTCTTCGTCGACAAATTGTTTTTTATATTCTCCATAGCCTTCTTCATCTAATTCTTCAACAGGAATAAACCGTAGTGCTGCACTATTAATACAATACCTCAATCCACCCTGTTCTTTCGGTCCGTCAGAAAACACATGCCCAAGGTGACTGTCAGCATTTTTCGATCGCACTTCTGTTCGAACCATCCATAGACTCCGATCAGCTTTCTCGATCATTTCCTCAGAGTCAATTGGTTTTGTGAAACTCGGCCACCCGCACCCGGCATCGTATTGATCTTTCGTAGAGAATAATGGTGTTCCATCGACCACATCAACATAGATCCCCTGTTTTTCATTATTCCAATAAGGATTATCGAAGGGTGGTTCTGTGCCATTCTCTTGGGTTACATAGAACTGAATCTCCGTCAGTTTCTTTTTTAACTCTTTTTCTTTATTCTTATCCATTTGATCAATTCCTCCCAATAATCTCATTTGTCAGGAAAATACCCTTGCATGTTCCGCCGCGTCACGATCTTCCACTTCCCTCAGAGCAGTGTCTCAACATTCGGAACAAAGATCTATCTCTCTCAGAATCATAGCAGGATGTATATTCGATGTTCCCCAACCGATTTACAATTTTTTATACAAGCTGCTATGTCCTATAGTGTCTCTGTAAATTCACTTTTACTTATATATACCTAGATTCTTTTCTTTTACACAATTATCATAAAAGAGAAAAACACCTGCAGAAGATCTCCTTCTCCAGGTGTATGATAGAATTTGCTATACATTATGTATTTCTTATCGGTTTCTCGGTGTGGTATGCCAGTCCTATTGCACCTGGACCTACATGGAATCCGATTACCGGTCCGATGTCATGAATTCGAACAGGAACATCGATAACGCTCTCAATATTCTTTAATAATTCTCTAGCTTCATTTATCACATTAATGTGATGAACAACAATTTCTTTTACTGTATATCTCGTATGGTCCAGGAGGAGTGTATTAATCAATTCGGTTACGGCTTTTTTCTTTCTTCTGACCTTTTTATAAACTGTGGTTTCTCCGTTTTCCATCGTTAGTATTGGAATAATGTTTAGCAGTGTCCCCAGGATTTCGCTTGCCTTTCCTATTCGCCCTCCACGTTTCAGGTGCTCGAGGTCATGGGGTATAAAAATGAACCGGCTGCGGTCAATTATTGCTTCAGCAGCATTCTTGATTTCCAGCAATTCTTTCCCCTGCAATGCCTCCTTGGCAGCCGCTTCTGCAGAGAATCCCAACTGCATACAGCAGGACGTGGAATCCAACAGGATAATTTCTGCTTCGGGATAGTCATTTAATACCATGTCACGTGCGAGCATCGCCGTCGAAAAAGTTCCGCTGATTTTATTCGATAAAAAAACTCCTAAAACATGATCCCCTGCTTTAATTTGATGTTCAAAAAGATCTTTAAACTCACCAATTGAAGGCTGGGAAGAGGTTGGTAATCCTTTCTCTTTGATCATCTCATAGAATTCTTCGTTATTAAGATCGACTTCTTTTAAAGTCTCCTCACCAAAAACCACTTTTTGTGAAATAATTTCAATTCCTAACTGTTCCTCGTTTTTTAGGTAACTGGTACTGTCTGTAATGACTACGGTTCCCATTATACTACCCCTTCCGACTTCATTTTCTTTTCATCATACCAATTTTCCCATTCAATGACAATCAAAATATTTATGCTTTTCTAAATAATGATTTGCACTATGGGATTCCTTTAGATATAATTATAGTGTTATATATAAAAATATTTTTAAGGGAGTGCTTCTATGAATACCAAGGAAATCATGAATGTTGCATTGGAGTTGGCAGGATTAAAGGAAGTACCGGAGGATTCCGGAATTATTGTTGAAGGGAACAATATAAAAAAAGTCGCCATTGGTGTGGATATGGAATTAGCGGAAATGATGCTTTCCGAAAAGCTTGGTGTGGATTTAGTGATTACACATCATCCCAGCGGTGGTGAGCCCCGTATTAATCTACATAAAGTCATGGATAATCAGATCGATTCCATGGTCAAGTCCGGTGTTCCTATTAATAAGGCCCAAAAAGCTCTTCAAGAAAAAAAAGGGCAGGTAGAGCGGGGGCTTCATGTTTCAAATTATGACCGGGCAGTTTCCGGTGCTAAATTATTGAATATGCCTTTTATGGCTATCCATACGCCAGCTGACATCCTTGCAGAACGTGCTGTACAGAAACTTTTGGATGAGAAGTTGAAGAACCAGGATAAAGCTACTTTGAAAGATGTCATTGAAGCTCTGGAAACGAAAATCGAATACCAAAAAACTACCGCAAAGCCCGTGATTCGAGTCGGTAGTGAAAAAGACTATGCAGGGAAAGTCGTTGTCACCATGGCCGGAGGCACAGGTGGTGGTGTGAAAGTCATCAAATCCTATTTTGAAGCCGGAGTGGGAACTCTTGTCTGTATGCATATGCCTGAAGATGTTATTAAAGCTGTTAAAGAGCAGAATATTGGTAATATCGTTGTTGCCGGTCACATGGCTAGTGATTCAGTCGGAATCAATCAATTTGCTCAAGCTCTAGAGGATCAAGGACTTGAGGTCGTCCGAATGAGTGGAGTCATAGATCCAAAATAATATGTAGACTCGTTTTTTATCAACTGAATCAGAAAAAGCCGATTCGAAAGAATCGGCTTTTTCTCTTTTCTTTTCCTTTTCTTCAATCTATAATGAGAGAGAACATGTAACCGGGTTTTATTAAAGGAGGAAATTCCATGAGTCGTCGAAATATAGGATATTTAGCTGTCATTTTATCAGGGATGATCTTCGGAGCTATGCCGCTATTGGCCAAAACCATCTATTCCCAAGGTGGAAATGCCATCAGTCTTGTATTCTGGCGATTTTTTTTCGCATTACCACTTTTATTTATTCTTGTGCGAAATAATCCTAATACAAGTTTCTCCCTCACCAAGAAACAATTTAAAAACCTTCTGTTTGTTGGGGTCTTGGGATATGGTGCCACAGCAATGACCCTCTATGCCTCATATAACTATGTTTCAACCGGGATTGCAACTACACTTCACTTTATTTATCCGATTCTGGTGATCCTTGCATCGGTGATTTTCTACAAGGATTCAATCACCTTTATCAAAGGATTAAGCGGAATCTTAAGTACAGTTGGGATCTTTTTACTCTATAACGGAGATCTGGATGGTCAGTTTTTAGGGATTTTCCTTGCCCTTGTCTCCGGTGTAACTTATGCGTTTTATGTTCTCTATATTGATAAAAGTGGATTAAAAGAACTATCCTCTTTTAAATTGACTTTTTATTTAAGTCTTATCGCATCGGTCACTATGTTTTTCTTTGCTCTTTTTACCGGTAATTTGACTCTGGGCATGACTTTCACCGGATGGCTTCTGGCAATCATCCTCTCCAATGTGGTCACCCTCGGTGCCGTTAATCTTCTGAATGTGGGTATACAAAGAATCGGAGCTCAAAGTTCAGGAATTTTAAGCACTCTGGAGCCAATCACATCTGTAATCATCGGATATTTTGTTTTTCAAGAGCTGGTCAATTTTCCTATTCTGGCAGGAGGATTTCTTGTTTTGCTCTCTGTCATTTTAATCACAGGATTTGATAAGGAAAATCGAGGACTTCAAGTCCTTGAAACCCCTGTAAAGACAAAATAGATGTGATTTTTCTGATGTCAACCATTTTGAATAAGCGGTTGACATCTTTTTTGGATTCTTTTATAATAAAGAGACTCATAAAAAGGACGGTGTTCACCCATGAACATAAAAGAACTTATTATTGTTTCATTATTTGCATCCATTACAGTCGTATTGTCAATTTTTCTCATCCCATTACCCTTCACTCCGGTTCCTATCACTCTGCAAATTATTGCCATTGCTTTAACAGGATCAATTTTAGGCCCGCGCCTGGGATTGCTGAGCCAGAGCTTGTATACTCTGCTCGGAGTGATCGGTCTTCCAGTATTTGCAGGAGGCAATGCAGGTTTTGGAGTCCTCCTGGGACCTACAGGAGGATACATATTCGGATTTCTTGCAGGGGTCTATGTAATCGGACTGATTACAGAAAAAGGGTCAAGCTATTTTGCAGCATTTAGGCAACTTCTCTCTGCGAACGAGAAATTCGTTTCATATCTCCACCATCTTATTGCCATGTCGATTGGAGTTTTTATCATCTACCTCTTCGGATCATTGCAGCTAATGGCATACACAGGGCTGACATTCCAACAGTCTATTATTTCCGGTGCCGCACCCTTTATCTTGCCAGATTTCATGAAAATTTCTGTCGCAGCTTTTATTGCTGTTATCCTGAAAGAGCGACTTGTCAAAGCAAATCTTATTAATCATCAAGGAGCCCTTCACTAACTCAAGGCTCTTTTTTAATGCTCCCCATGTTTCAATACGAAACCCAATAGGAGAGATTTCAGTTCATTTTCTTTTTCGAAGATTGAAACATGACCGCTTTTAGGTAAAATGAGGTACTCTGCCTGAGGAATTTTTTCAGCAATCAAAGCCGAGAATTTCCGAGGCTTCAACCGATCCTCTTCTCCGGCAATGATTAATGTAGGCGCCTCTATTTTCCATAGTTCATCCGTCATATTCACATCATTTAAAAAAGTATCGTATAAGTGTATCTGCCCGTCAAAATACTCTTCTTCCAATTTATTCATGGCTTTTCCTCTCTTTACCAGGGTTTCTTTTTCTCTGGTTAAGTACTCACTGTGATAGATCGTCGGTGCCATTGTCCAAAAAAAACTTTCTCCATGTTTTCTCTTTGCTTCATTTTTCCACCCTTCAACGAAAAGTCTGAGTCCTTCATCGATCTCACTTACCGAATTAATGATTGTCAGACTTTGCACATTTTCAGGGAAGTGAGAGGCAATTTTCATTCCTACCTCACCACCGTACGATGTCCCGATAAAATGAGCCTTGTGAACATTAAGTCTTTTCAAGAGCTCTATAGTTTCCTCAGCATGTTCAATAAAACGATAAGGTCCATCCGGTTTTTCTGAAAGCATCTGTCCTTTAAAGTCATGGAGGAGGACCTGGAATCCACGATCTGTAAACATCTTCTGATATGCCCTCCAGCTGCTTACTGATGCCATTACTCCATTTAAAAAAACAATGGTTTCCTTCCCTTCACCTTGGTGCTTCAACTCATAATAGATCTTTACATCTCCAATCTTTTCATATGCCACGCAACATCCTCCTTTTTATCGGTTTTACTCTATGACTTCGACATTCACGTTCTATTTCCTTTATTTTTTCATAAATCCTTTCTCCAGGCAAAGATTTTGATATAATGAAAGCAAATGTACAATTATTGATATAAAAAAATCCACCAAAAAGGGGGGGATCTCTTGATTTCCGATTCGGTTTTAGAAGAGCGTTTACATCTTTATATACGTGGGCTACGGAAAGAATTTCAGGCGTCCTTTGTTTATTGTCAGGAAGAGACTACGGAAGACTGTGTCCACGACTGTCGTGTCTATCTTCGCCGATGGATGGCGTTATGCGATCTGCTCGGAGCAATGTTCCAACAGTCCAGTCCTTCATATGTTCTCCACCGGAAAGAATTCCGAAAACTACACAAAGCCTTCAGTCCATTAAGGGACCTCCATGTTTCCATATCTTATCTTCAAAGCTATGAAAAAAAGGAAAGTCAGGTAACTGAGCTGATGAATGGGATGGAAAAACTGTCCTCACAGGAAAAAAAACTGTTGGAAGAAAAACTCCGTTCTTTGCGGGTAAAAACCTACAACAATATTCAAAAATCCATCAAACATGAATTTCAGGGACTGACAGAGGAGCGTGTTCTGTATAAAGGCTTGCAAGATCAAGTTTCAGCAATATACAAAAACACGGGATCCTATGTGAACGCATTAAAACTTGAAGAGATCGAAACCTTTCATGCTCTTCGTATTAACTTGAAAAAGCTTCGTTACACCCTTGAATTTCTTCATTCTCTGGATAAGGAAAAAACCGGGGTGATCAAAATCTTAAAGGAGTTCCATGATGAACTTGGTGTTATTCAAGATTTTGAAGTTCTGGGACTTAACATTGACACAGTTCTTCGTTCCTCGATCATCAATCAGATGTCATCCCTCTACAAAGAGGAAATGAAGGTCCAGCAATGGATTAAAGAGGAGATTCACAGTCGTACTGAAGTTTTTTTTCATAAAAAGAAAAGGCTTTTGGGACTAGATTTGTAATCCAGCAAAGATCAGCTCTTCTGACATTAAGAGGGGCTGATTTCCCAGTTTGTCAAATGAAATCATTTGAAATTCAGTCGAAACATTAAAAGAAGACTGTCCTTGTCCCATCATCAATCTTAACACTATCCCCTCTTTCTTTTTAGGAAAGAATTCTATTTTGACTTTTGAAAATTCCAAAAGCTCTTTTAAGTAATCAATTGCATCGAAAAGTCCTCCCACTTCATCGCAAATTCCATTCTTTTTCCCATCGTACCCTGACCAAATCCTTCCTTGAGAGAGGGCTTCAACCTTTTCAGCAGACAACTTCCTTTCTTTCACGACTTTTTTCTTAAATCCTTCATAAATATGATCAATTTGCTTCATAATAAGTACTTCCTCTTTCTCTTTTCTTTCTTTCCATGGTGATAGCAGGTCACTGAATTCTCCGTCCTGTATACCGTCATGATTGATTCCTTTCTCTTTTAGAAAACTCCCTATATAGGGGAGCATTGTAATCACACCTATAGATCCTGTAATTGTTCCATGCTGTGTGAATATTTTTTGTCCCGGCAAGGAGATATAATACCCGCCGGAGGCTGCTAAACCCGTTTGAAGAACGACCAGGGGTTTCTTTTCCTTCAGCTTGTTCAATGCGTGATAGATTTCTGCCGAAGCACTTGCCGATCCACCCCCTGAATTAACCTTAAATATCACACCTTGAATTTTTTTGTTCTCTCTTAGTCCATTAATTTCCCGAATCATACTTTCATCTCCACAGGAATTCCCTAAAGGACCTCTTTTTTGATTTTCTCCATCGATAATGTTTCCATCAAAACTTAAAACACCAATTTTTTTCCCTTTTCCGATGGATTCTTTCTTTATCTTCTTTTTCCACTTTTTTTCTCCTTGCTTCATCCACTGTGATATCAGGGCAAACTCATAATCGATCTTTGTTATGATCCCAATGTTTTTTCCTTCTTCAGCAGACAGATACTCTCCTTGCTTAAACCATGAAAAATCAATCTCACTCAGATTGAATTTCTTAATTATTTCCGCCTCAAAACTTTCAACTGAACGCTTCAATAACAGCTCTGCTGCTTCAGTTTGATATTGATCCATCTTTTCCGAGCGAAAGGAATCTGCCGCGCCTTTATAGCTCCCCCGTCGATAAACATCCACTCTGATTCCCAGTTGATCGAGCAAACCCTTGTAGTAGTTTCGCTTAATTTGATTTCCCAGATAGTAAATCGTTCCGTCTTCAGGAATCATTCGATGATTGCAAAAGGAACTGACGTACAGTTCTTTGAAATTGTAGTTTTTGGAGTAAAAATGCAATTCTTTTCCTGCATCTCCCAGCTTTTTAAACCATCTGCCTATTTCTTCCAACTGTCCGGGGTAAAGCTGAAAGCTTTGATCCATAGTAATTAGAACATGACGGACTTTCTTTTCTTCCATGATCTGATTAATTCTAATGAATAGCCGATCCATTGACAGTTGGTTATCGCCCTCCAAGAAAGGAATCTTTTTGAAAAGATTCCTGGTTTCCACAACTTTTCCCTTCAATACCAGTCTCTCAAATGCCATGAGTACCACTCCTTCATCACCGACTCAATATAATTTCCCTTTATTCCTTCTTTATTCCTTCTTAATTACTTATTCCCTAATCTCTCCGCGATAATCGCAAGCGCAAAAATCATCAATGCTTGAATGGACGAACAAAAAAATAAAAGTTTTAAAAGAGTGGTCATCCGACGACTAGATGACCAACTGATCTTTTAAAACTTTTTTAAAGGTGAGTATGATTCAAGTATACAGGGTACACTTTCATCGTGTAACCATCTTGAGTCTTGATCTTTGTCCTACTGAAGGGCAGTGTTTTCTCCGTCTTCAGGCGGAGAACTTTTTTCAGTTAGGTATTTCCAATAGTATTTCGGCATAAGCTGTTTTTGCAGTTTCGGATTTCTTCTTTCTTCGATCGCTAAACTCCGGTGAAACGCCCTCCACAATTTTCGGTACTCTTCTTCCTGAGAATGAAAAACCACCTCGGGATCACCCGTGATTTCTTTTCGAATCCAATTTTCATCCTGCCCGAATACTGCAGTTTTTCTTTTTTTATCATAGATGACCCAACGTTCTGTTAGAAGTCTTTCCGAAAAATGAGGAGCGATTAAGCTTAAAACATCATATTTCGGCTCAATGACACTAAAGAGAGTTTCATCGTCTAAAATTGAAAATCTCGTTAATCCCAAAAGACGGTGCTGTTCTCTGGTAACTTTTTTCCTGAGATCCTCAACAGTCATTACGATGGGATGAGTAAGATCCTCAGTAATGATTCTTCCTTGAGAGAAACCCATACGTATGAACTCATAAATTTTTACATTTTCCGTTTGTATCTCGGCTAAATGAGCCATATAGCACTTTTTAAGAAAATCTGATCCCAGCTTTATCTTGATTGCATCGTATACCTTTTGGGACTTCTGTTCACTCGTAGCAATTTTTTGATAGGAATAGATAAAATTTCTAATCGCAGGCTCTCTTCGGAGAATTTCCAACGGATAGTATTTTTTATAATAACATTCATAGACAGTAGATAAAAACCCTTCAAATGATCCATCGTAAATTAACACCTCCATTAGAAACCTCCCATCACTTTTGACTTTTCTTCTTCCTTCAAAATCCTTTGATGCTGCTGGTCAAAGATCGAAAGCTGTACTCCCTGATTCTTATTGAAGCCCAGTAATTGGGCTCTAACATTATCTGGATATAAAGAGACGCCCCCATGATATTTCCCATTGCACAGAATGAAATACTTTGCCCGTTTAAGTACAACTCCCATTTTTTTAAGATCTTCAAAAGAGAGTTTCTTAATTTTTCTGGCCCGAAGAATCTTCATCGCAGATCGAACTCCAATTCCAGGAATTCTCAGTAATACATCATAGCTGACCAGATTAATTTCCATCGGAAATCTTTCGAAGTTTTGAAGTGCCCAGAAACACTTGGGATCGAGGTTTAAATCGAAATTCGGATTGGACTCTCCAAGGAGTTCTTCCGCCTTAAATCCATAAAACCTCAGTAGCCAGTCTGCCTGATACAGTCTGTGTTCTCTTAATAGGGGAGGTTTTGATTGTATACTTGGAAGAAGAGAATGCTCTTCTGTTGGAATGTATGCAGAGTAGTAAACTCTTTTTAGCTGATATTTATGATAAAGCCCCTCCGTTAGTCGAATGATCGTACGATCATTCTCGGGGCTGGCGCCGACTATTAGCTGAGTACTCTGTCCCGCCGGGAGAAAAAATCGTTTCTGTGATAAGCTCCGATGTTCCTCTCGATTTTCACGAATTCCCCTCTCCAAAAGATTCATCGGTTGAAGAATTCCCCTTCGCTCTTTTTGCGGAGCAAGGAGAAGCAAGCTTTTTTCCGATGGAAATTCGATATTCACACTCATCCGGTCAACATATTCCCCTGCTTTATGAACCAAGAAGGGATCCGCTCCCGGGATCCCTTTAAGATGGATATAGCCATTGAAATTTGTTTCCCTGAGTTTTTTCACAACTTCAATCATTTGTTCCATAGTATAGTCAGGATTTTTAAGGACTCCACTGCTTAGAAAAAGACCTTCAATATAATTGCGTTTATAAAAGTTTAACGTCAACTCAACAACTTCCCGAGGAGTAAAAGTGGCCCTTTCCCGATCTTTCGATCTTCGATTGGTACAATAAACACAATCATAGATACATGCATTGGAATAGAGAATTTTCAGCAGAGAAACACAACGACCATCCTCCGTCCAGGAATGACAAATACCCGCCTGTGATGCGTTTCCCATCCCACCCGGTGTATTTTTACGCTTGCTTCCGCTGGACGAACAGGATACATCATATTTTGCTGCATCGGATAGAATTTTAAGTTTCCTATGTAGTTCCATGACATCCTCCCCCTTACTCTAAGTATGCCATGGAACAAATGTTTTGTCAAACATATGTTCTTATTCTCTTTCAAAATCTCTGTACAGATAACTCGGCTGAATCCCTGTATTGTTTTGATACTTTCCACTGCTATATGGCTCATATTCACCCTCAATCGTGTGGTAATATAATTGACAGATTTCCACATGCGGGTAGATTTTAATCGGTTGAATGCAGAAGATTTCGAGAGTCCAGTACCCTGCAAATCCAACATCCCCAAACCCTGCAGTTACATGGACAAAGAGTCCCAGACGTCCGATTGATGATCGCCCCTCCAGCATAGGAACCACATTTTCCGTTTTCGTATACTCATGGGTTCTTCCCAAATACAGACGATTTGGAGAGAGAACCAGTCCCTCTTTAGGAATTTTAAGCTTTTCCACTTTATTTTCCTTTTTCATGTCCAGGATGTCATCTGTATACATAAGTAACTCATCATGAAGCTTTAGGTTATAGCTGTTTGGATTCAGCTGCTTCTCTTCAAAGGGCTCAATGATAATTTCCATGCCAATCCTCTTTTTGATTTCTTTTCCTGATAAAATCATCTTACTTCCTCCTTCGCAACGATCCCGATTGAAATGAAGTTATTTTATTTTTTTGGATTTTCAAAAGGAACAGGCTTTTTCCTGATGATTTTCAGCACTTCCTCCCTCTCCTGAGGTAAGAAAGGGAGAATTAGCATTTTTCTTAAAAACAAATCCCGTCTTTTCAAATAGATTCTTAGAGATGTTGAATTCTGTACCAGAACAATTCTTTCTATTTTATCCCATTCATAGAAAACTCCTTTGATATTCACTCCGTTTTCATGAATCTTTCGCGGTTGAATCAGATAAATTCCGAAGATCACTCCTAATGCCATAAGCGAGACATTCTCAATCGCAAACCATAAAATTGCCAATAGAACAAGTACGATCACCGCCATCGTTTTCATTTTCATTAAACCCTGAACCTGCATTTCCAACTTCTTCCCTTTTTTTGCCGCCATATACTGCTGGATAAGCAAAGTAATGAGTAAATACCCTTTAATGACCCAAACCAGTAAGTCAGTACTATTCTCCGTTAACAAAGAATCCCTCCTTATATTCATCCTTTAGTATTCCCATATTAATCTTATCACGATAATGACCCTTATGAAAGTGACACTGTCTTTGCCGCCCTTCTTCTTTGAATCCTGTGCTCTTATAGCACCGATATCCCCGTTCATTAAAATCATACACTTCAAGCCCTATGCGATGAAGATTCATACGGTTGAAAGCAAAATCCAGGAGTAAGCTGATTGCTTCTTTACCGATTCCTTTTCCCTGTTGTTCTACACTGCCTATGGTAATGGCCAATTCTGCGCAACGATTTTTCCAATCGATTTTAAAAAGATCAATTTGACCGATATATTTCCCCGATTGTCTATGTCCAATGACAAATCCTTTTATATTGGGGTTTTTTCCCTCCATCATCATGTCTAAAAATCCTTCCGTCATGTCCATACTATGTGGATACAAAAAGACGTCTGAAAGTGTCTCGGTAATCAATGGGTCATTGACCCAGTTGCGAATATATCGCAGGTCTTCCCGTTGATATTCTCTTAGCATGATGTTTTTTCCGTATATTCTGGCCATATTCATTCCTCCTCTTCCAATTTCATTATTGCTTCCATAAGTGCGATTCCCTTATCTCCCACTTCTATCTCGATATTTTCTCCATTGTACTCGTATATTTTCCCGCTATAGGCATCTCTAAGCATCCCTTCTTCTTGAAAGACCTCCCCGGTAGGTAAGATTGCATTACCCGGGTCACCGATATAAACGATTACGCTATTCTCCCGGTCACCTTTCTGGTAACTTCTGGAAAAGATAAAGGGGTCCCCATTATGAGTATAATGACTCCCTGCACCGATGCTGATATTTCTTTTTCGGAACTGGCCTAATTTTTGAAAGTGCTGCAACAACTCCTCATCCATTGTCTCCCAGTTCATTGGTGAGCGGGTTCCCATCGTTGCGTCGCTTCCTCCAGCTCCCACTTCCCGAGCAGTCTCATCACCGTAGAATATTTTTACCATACCCGGAAGAAGCATCAGATAGGTTCCACCCTCCTCCAATCTTTCTCTGGGATAGAGACTTGTATCATGTTGTGATAGATAACTGAGGGTTGTAAAATCTTCCACCCCATTGATTGCTTGTGAGTAATTCTCAAAGATCCTAGGCATCCTCTCCGGGAAATATGCGGGACCGTCACGTCTTTCCCCTTGGAATGTGAAGTTGATCAGAGCATCAAACCCACGATCATAATAATAGTTTCGATTCAGACCATGACCCCAAACCTCTCCAAGGAAAAAAAAGTCTTCTTCAAACTTGGCTCCCGCTAACTCAGGATGGGATTCTCTAAAGATCCGTAAAGCTTCATTGGTTCTTTCCTTTAATTCTTCCCAACGCTGTATTTCCACATGTTTTGCTGTGTCAATTCGAAATCCGTTGATTCCGAACTCTTCAACCCAAGCCGCCAGCCATTCAATAATGTATTCAGCTGGAGAGAGACCCAAATCCTTCCTCAGCTCTTTTGCGCTAGGGACTATCCATGGATCGTATTCAGGAGATTCCTCTTGTTCCCATTTTTTTATAAGAATCGGAGGCAAGCCCAAATCCTCTTCAACTTCCGTTCGTATGTCGGGAAGCCCGTACAGTGTCTGTGTATAAACCGTCTCCCCCGGCGGATGATAACCGGGAAGATCAGCTCTTACCCAGTCCCCCCACCAATTTCCCCAGGCCTCTTTGCTTTCCCAGTCAACAAATTCTGTCCATTTGTGAAAATTTTCTCCTTCTGACGGTTTTGCTTCTTCCGGAGAAATTGTTGCTCCACCGAATCCAAAATCGACCATGTCACGAAGAGTCGGATATCCCACGTGATTCATTACCACATCCAGAAAGACTCGGATTCCCTGCTCATGAGCAGTATTGACAAATTTTCTGAACTCTTCCACCGTTCCGAAATTACGGTCCATCATGGTCCAGTCCAGAGCATAATACCCGTGAAAACCATAATGAGCAAAGTCCCCGCGACTGCCTCCTCCAATATAACCGTGAATTTGTTCATAGGGAGCTGAAACCCAGAGAACGTTTACTCCCAGTTCAGAAAAATATCCTTCCTCCAACTTTTCCGTCAAGCCTACAAAATCGCCTCCATGAAACGTTGCAATAGAAGTGCCTAATGCGTCCTCTCCTGCTCTTCCGTAAGAGTTATTATTTGTTGGATCTCCATCCAAGTACCGGTCCGTCATTATAAAGTATACAGTGGCGTTCTCATAGGAGAATCCGAAATCTTCTTGGACTATATATTGTTCAGCAGGAGATTCGGATACTCTACATGAAATGAGCAGGATCATTCCCAAGATTATAAGCCCCATCATAAGCGCAACTCTTTTTTGTCGGTTCATTTCATTAATCTCCTCCTTGATTACTGTCTTAAAAAATTCGCGACAGAGAAAGAAAACTCCTGCAAAACTCAGCAAATATCTTTGACGAACTCTGAGCAAGTTCTTCCACTGAGAAAAAGAGTCCCTTTGGGGACTCTTTAATTCATCCTTTAAGCAGGTTTTGCTTTTACCTTTTGGGTTCCATCAAAATGTTCTTTCCCATCGATCAATTGATCTCTACGATCAATGTGTTTAAAAGCAAAATAGTAATAAACTGCCGAGAGTGCATAGAGACCTCCTGCAAGATAAAAAATTAAATCGTATCCATGCTGATCGATAATGATCCCGCTCAAGCGTCCGCACACTGTCCACCCTAACTGGAAAACCATTTGATTCAAACTGTTGGTCAGACCTTTCAGGTTTTCCGGAACTTCTTCCAACATAACAGCAGAAGTTATAGGGTTACTGGCATTCATAATTGCCTGACGAATAAGAAAGGCAAAGACGGCTAATGAGAGAATTCTTGTATCTCCTAACACTAACATGAAAGGTACTGAGAGAATTTGTAGAAAGAATACCGTTTTTACACGCCCGAACCGCCGGCTGAGGTAAGGACCCAACATGATTGCAATAACTGTTGTTGCCTGCCCTAAAGACATAATCATTCCGATGGTTGATGTAGGGAGGTGGAACTGATTTTCAAAATAAAGGTTGGAGAAGGGGACAAAAAGCCCTGCCCCGAACCCTACAAGGACGTTGGCGAAAAGAAACTTTCCAATCAATAGGGAATGTTTCCGATTTTTCAAGCTTTGTAAAACTCCGCTTTCGATTTTTCTTTTCTTCTTCGGAATTTCTTTTACTCTGCTGAGGGGAATCAAAGCAAGAATGCTTAATCCTGCTGAGAAAATAAGGGTTGTACGCTGTGCGTCTGCCATGGTGAAGGAAAAAACATTCAGTAAAAGATCCGGCAAAACTCCCCCGATGATGTTTCCCATCATTGATGAGAAAAGCATTAAAGCAAAGTTGATGCTGAATACCTTCATCCGTATGGTCTTATCCGTGTTCTCTATAAGAAAAGGGGCATTGGCGACCATAAAAAAGGCGTTCAGTCCTCCAAGCAAAAAGCTGAAGGTTAAAAGGGCTGAACTATTCAAGAGAATTGCCCTTAAAACCTGAAAAATATCTGCAAATATAATTCCAAAGATCATGGTTTTCTTTCTTCCGATTTTATCACTTAAAAAGCCTACCGGCACTAAAAACAGTGCACTTGCAAGGGCTGTCATGGATATTAATTCTCCCATAAAGCTGGCACTAAAGCCAACCTCTTGCAGGTAGAGATTATACAGGGTCATAAACATTCCTTTTGCTATATTATTCAGCAGAACAACCAAAAAGATCAACCGTATATTTCTTGGTAATTCCTTTATATTATTGATTTTGTCTAAAAGAATTCTCATTGTTGAGGTCCTCTCATGCTTTATATTTCGAGATGCTAAACACTCTCATCATCCTACCAGACTCCATTTATTTTTGCAATCGTTATTTTTCTTATCTCACCGGAATTTCTCTCTTGAAAAAAATTGGTGGCTGATGGGATTATATAGTGATAAAATAATTATATATTTAAATAATTTTTAAAGGAGTGACAATATGCAAAGAGAAGAAATACATGAGATGGACAAGTGGGATCTTAGCGATTTATTTGCCAGTAATAAAGACTGGGAAGGCAGTATTTCAGATATCAAACGGGATACTGAGACTCTTCTGTCATTGAAAGGAAACCTTTTGAAAGATGTAAGTACGTTTAAAAAGGCTTTGGGACTTTATGAGAGTCTCCAAAGAAAAATGATCAACCTGATCAGCTACGCGAAAATGAGAATGGACGAAAACACAAAAGTCGGAAAATATCAGGGAATGGTCTCCCGGGGGGAGAAAGTCACCACGGAAACTCAAAAAGACATTGCTTTTTTTGTTCCTGAACTTCTTAAGGGAAGCGAGGAGCTCATTAAAAGCTATTTACAAGATGATGAATTGAAACATTACCGTAAATTTTTCGATGATCTATTGCGAAAAAAACCTCATATTCTTTCAGAGGAAATGGAATCGGTCCTTGCTCAGGTCAACGAACTGGGAGAAGCGCCAAGCAACGCTTACGGCATGCTGCTGAATGCGGACATGACTTTTGAAGACGCAGTGGATTCCGATGGTGAAAAACATCCGATCACCAATGGCTCGTACATTCCTCTTTTAATGTCCAAGGACCGCATTCTTCGAAAAGATGCCTTCGAGAAATATTACAGTGTCTACTATGGGCATATCAATACATTATCAAGTCTGCTTCAGAGTGAAGTCAACAAGAATATCTTTTTTAGCAGGATGCGTAATTTTTCCTCCGCACGTGAAGCTGCTCTTTTTGAAAACAGAATCCCAACTACTGTTCCTGATCGTCTCATAGAGGCAGTAAACCAAAACCTCGATGCTTTTTATAAGTATATGCGATTAAGAAAACAAGTTCTTGATCTAGATGAATTGCATCTTTATGATGTATATGCTCCCATCGTTAAAAATGTTGAATTTAAAATTCCTTATAAGGAGGCCCGGGAAACCGTTCTCGAATCTTTAGCACCATTAGGGAAGAAATACCAGGACACCGTTGCCTCGGCTTTCAAGAATCGTTGGATCGATGTCTATGAAACTGAAGGCAAGAGATCAGGAGCTTATTCTTGGGGTACTTATGATTCTCGACCCTACATTCTCCTCAATCATAAGGAGAATATGGATTCCATGTTTACTTTAACCCATGAGTTGGGCCACTCCATGCACAGCTATCTCACGCAGGAAAAACAGCCCTTTGTCTATGGAAATTACTCCATCTTTGTTGCAGAAGTCGCTTCAACAACCAATGAGGCTCTTCTAAATCATTATCTGTTGGAATCCATCGATGATTCCGAAAAAAGGAAATACATCCTGAATCACTATCTCGAGCAGTTTAGAGGAACCATCTTCCGTCAAACAATGTTTGCCGAATTCGAGCGGGACATCCACAGCCATGTGGAAAATGGTGGAGCGTTGACAAATGAGTTCTTGTGCAACCACTATTTAGAGCTTAATAAACGGTATTTTGGACCTGACGTTGTCATCGATGAGGAAATCCAGTATGAATGGTCGCGGATTCCCCATATGTACTATAATTTCTATGTTTATCAATATGCTACAGGTTTCTCTGCAGCCATCGCTCTTTCCAATCAGATCTTGAGCGAAGGAAAGCCTGCAGTTGATCGTTACCTTGAGTTCCTCTCCAGCGGATCAATGGATTATCCCATTGAAATCCTTCGAAAAGCGGGGGCGGATATGGAATCGGAAGATCCCGTGAACAATGCGATGCAGGTTTTCCGCGAAGCAGTGGACGAGTTGGAGAAGTTAATGGGTTAATGGGTTAATGCAAAAAAGCAAACTCCGGTTTGCTTTTTTCTATGTATTCTCATTTAGATGGGATGTATCCGCTTCAAGCAAAAAAGATTCCCCATCGGATGTCTTTTCGATTATAGTTAGACTCGTTCCTTTGGGAAAGGGAGGGGACCAGAGATCTTTTAAAGGCAGATTCTTTATTCTTGCATAAATGCATTTGATCACCACGCCATGAGCCACAACTAGCACGGCACCTGATCTCTTTTCATGATGGATTTTTCTCAGAAATTCATCAGTTCTTCGACAAACTTCATTAAACTCCTCTCCTGACTCATCCACGGGAGTATAATGCTGGGGTTCATTCCAAAAGTGAAAAAACTCCTCATACCAAAACTCTTCTATCTCCTGTCGACTTTTTCCTTCCCATACTCCAAATCCCATCTCTTCCAATAGCGGGTCCAGAGTGATTCCTATTTCCCTTTCCCCTTTTAGGATTTTCGCAGTCTCTTTCGCTCGTTGGAGAGGTGATGAGTAGATTTTTGAAAAATGCACTTCCTTCAATTTCTTCTGAAGTGCTTTTGCATCATCAATCCCTTTCTTTGTTAATTGTGAGTTTTTCTTTCCCTGTAAACGTCCCTCAACATTCCACTCAGTTTCACCATGCCGTACAAGATAAATTTTCAATGGGATTACCTCCTTTCTTCTCTTGGTCGCTTTTTTCAACTTCCACCTGTAAAATGTTCTGCGAATCAAATTATAATGGAAAGTATAAATCATATGTAGTAAAATGTCTATATATATAATACTTTCAATCAACTATATTCAAGGAGGAGTTTAAATGGAGCGGATAGAAAAATACGCTGAACTTTTGGTTCGAACAGGAATTAATCTTCAAGAGAATCAAATTCTTGTGATCAACAGCCCCATCGAATGTGCGGATTTTGCACGTACTGTCACCGAAAAAGCCTATGATGCAGGAGCTAGAGAGGTTATCATTCGATGGATCGATGAAAAATTATCGAAAATACGTTTTAAAAGAGCTAAAAATGAGGTTTTCGACGAATTCCCCGAATGGGTCAAAGTAATGCTGGAAGGATATGCAGAAAAAGGAGCTGCTTTTCTAAGCATTGCGGCATCCGACCCGGAATTAATGAAAGACGTGGATCCCAAAAAAATGAGCCGCCAAAATAAAGCAATGGCTCAAGGTCTTGAGTTATATCGAACACGCCTGATGAGCAATCAAAATGTCTGGTGCGTTGCATCAATTCCAACAGAGGCCTGGGCTCTAAAAGTATTCCCTGACGTTGAAAAGGATCTTTCTGTAGAAAAATTATGGGATGCAATATACAAGGCCGTCAGAGTGGATGAAGATGATCCCGTAAAAGCCTGGCATGATCATCAGAAGCAATTGAACCGACGCTTGTCCTTTCTTAACGGTCATCGATTCCACGCACTCCACTACAAGAATGGCAAAGGCACTGATGTGACCCTGCAATTACCGGAAGACCATGTATGGGTTGGTGGTGGAGACCGAGGACCCCATGGTGCGATTTTTTTCGCCAATATGCCAACAGAAGAGGTTTTTACAATGCCAAAGGCCGATGGTGTGGATGGAACGATCAAAAGTTCCATGCCCTTGAATTATAACGGTAATCTCATTGAAGAGTTCTCTTTTACATTTAGAAATGGAACTGTTGTGGATTTTGATGCAAAAAACGGCAAAGAAATTTTGAGGGAACTCCTCGATACCGATGCGGGCGCCAAGCGGTTGGGGGAAGTTGCCTTAGTTCCTTATGATTCTCCAATTTCAAACCAGAACATTCTTTTTTACAATACCCTCTTCGACGAAAATGCATCCTGTCACTTTGCATTAGGAAAGGCCTATCCTTCCTGCATTAAAGGAGGAGATGCATTATCAAAGAAAGAATTGGAAGAGAAAGGAGCCAACGACTCCTTAACCCATGTGGACTTCATGGTGGGAACAGAAGATTTAGAAATCCTTGGGATTAAAGAAGATGGCAGCAAAATTCCAATTTTTAATAAAGGAAATTTTATCGATCTTTAGCCGAAAATCTTTCATTGAAAAGGGCGATATGGACATTAGTCTCCAATCGCTCTTTTTTTTATAGTTCTTGTCCTTCTTGCCTACGATTTCTTTCTTTTTTAAAACTTGCCTGCATAAAGAGGTAAAGGCCGATGAGTATAATCCCGGCACTAATGAACTGCATATTACTTGGAATTTCCTGCAAAATAAGCAATCCCAGCAGGGTAGCACCAATCGGTTCTCCAAGCATAGCCATGGAAACCCGATTCGCCTCCACATATTTTAAAGACCAGTTGAAAATCGTATGCCCTCCTATCGTTGAAAAAATAGCCAACCCAAGAAATATTAACCATTCTGAGGCATCATATTTGAGTATGGGGACACGCCAAAGCAGGTTCACGGAAAATAACACAAGGGTACAGCTCCCGTATGCCATATAAACATAATCCAAGTTGCTTATGGTTTTACGCAACCCTCTCCCGATAATGACATATAAGGCAGCAAAGACTCCTCCCAAGATTGCCAAAGCATCTCCGTATAAGTTTCCTCCTCCTGACATAAAATCTCCGAACCCGATGACAAAGCTTCCGGTGATCGCAACAATCATTCCGATTCCCTGTTTCATATTCATTCTTTCTTTATAAATCATAAATCCCAGAAGAGATGTGAATAATGGCTGCAGACTTACAAGAACCGTTGATGAAGCGATCGTGGTATGCTTTAAGGATTCGATCCATGCAATAAAATGAAGCGCAAGGAAAAATCCGCTGAGAATTGCCAACAACACTGATTTTTTGCCGATTTTATTAAGATCCATCCCTTTTTTCTTCATAATGAACGGTGTGAAGAGTATGAATGTAATCAGCATTCGATACATTGCAATTACAGATGAGGGTGCATCACTTAATCGAATGAAAATCGCGGCAAAGGACACTCCCAGAATCCCTATTCCCATTACAAAATATACACGCTTGATATCCACAGGCTTCCTCCATTCTGTCAGTTGTGTAATTCGTTATATTTATGTATAATACCTTCATATTAAATTTTTCTAAAAGAGGGTTGCCCTATGAAACGAACAATGCTAATTCAAGGCTTAAAAGCAGGAATCCCCATCGCCCTTGGCTATATTCCCATTGCAATTGCTTTTGGAATTCTCTCCCGCGCAGAAGAGATCCCTATCGAAGTGAGCATGTTAATGAGCCTTACTGTGTTTGCGGGAGCCAGCCAATTTGTGGCTGTAAACCTTCTCAGTCTCGGAACAGGAATCGGAGAAGTAATTGTTACAACTTTCATTTTGAACTTCAGGCATTTTCTGATGAGCGCTTCGCTTTTTCAACGCATAGAGAAGAATCTTACAATGAAAAAACTAAGCGTGCTCTCCTTTGGAATAACAGACGAAACCTTCTCCTTAGCTTCAGTTACTGAATTGGACCATGAAGAAAGACTTCCTTTTAACTATCTGTTCGGGCTGATGCTGATTTCTTTTTTTGCCTGGAATGTTGGGACCTGGATTGGTCTTTTTATGGGAAATATTCTTCCCACCCTTATACAGAATAGCATGGGAATTGCACTTTATGCCATGTTCATTGGCCTCTTAGTTCCTGCAGTTCGTAAATCCATCCCTCTACTTTTCGTTGCTCTTATCGCCATGACCGCTCACAGTCTTTTAATCCTGCTACCATTCCTTCCGTCGCTTTCATCAGGGTGGAATGTGGTTATCGCAACAATACTTGCATCATTTATCGGAACACTGATCATAGAAAAGGAGGCTTTCCAATGACGAGCGAACTGAATCTTTTTAGAATTTTCATCCTTGTTATAGGCATGTCTCTTGTCACCTATATTCCAAGGGCTTTACCAATGCTCTTTCTTAAAGAGTTTCGACTCAATCCCTCTGTGGAGAATTTTTTGAAGTTAATCCCCTATGCCGCACTGGGAGCTCTTATCTTTCCTGAAATTCTATTTTCCACAAATCACATGGTCTCCTCTGTAACCGGCGGAATTCTTGCAGCAGTGGTCGCTTATTTCAAAGGGAACTTATTGATTACTGTCGTTGCAGGAATATTTGGAACTGTTCTTTATCAATGGTTGTTTTTATAATCTCTCGAATATCATAAGCGTTCCCATAATTCACTTTCCTTATTTGTGATTTGCTTCCCTGGTGCTCTTTTTATTGTCTTCGGTTATTTTCCTCGACCATAGTAGTAAACGATTGAAAAACCAAGTATACCGACAATCACCACAAATGGCGTCCATACTTCAGGAAGTAGTGCTCTCGATGAACCGATAATTAATCCTGAGAATCCATAGGCAATGGCTTTCCTGTAATGCGTGTACATGGATTCGAGTCCTTTGGCCAACCCCAAAATTCCGATGATTCCACCTGCACCGAAAACCGCAAGCTCCAACAATTGAAATTGGCTGAGATAGAACAGAACATCATCATAGATCCCCATGATAATCATTACTCCGCTCCCGGGAAGACCAGGAACGATCATCGTAGCACTCGCTAATGCACCTGAGAGCATAAGATAAGGCAGAGATGCATCACCTACACTATCAGCAATTTCAATAGGCTCTCCCGCCATTAGAAATCCAATAATAAACCCTGCTGCTAAAATAAAGTAATGCCTGGGGTTCTTCGTTGCTTGCCCTCTTAATATTGGTTGCAGGGAAGCTAATACACATCCCAATAAAAACATCGCACTGGGATCTCTATACTGCTCGAAGATAAAAGCAAGGCTTAAACCCGCTATGAAAATTCCCACAGTCATACCAATTACCAGAGGAAGATAAGGTTTAAGATTAAATTTTACAAGGTCTTTAATCATCGTTTCATACAAACCGAGAATAAGAAAAACCGTCCCTCCACTCATTCCCGGCAAGACAATAATCAATCCCACAATAATTCCTTTCAATGCCAGCTCCATATTTATCTCCTTCTAGGTCATCTTTATATGCCCGTTGATTCAATTGGAAGTGATACAAGAAACTTTGTTCCTTTTCCCTCTTCCGATTCAACAAAAATGTCTCCACCGTGGCCATTTGCAATCTTCTTCGCAATGGCAAGTCCTAACCCTTCCCCTTTTTCACCCTTGGTGCTTTTCGTTCTCGTCTGACTATAGGGTTTGAACAACAATCCGATATCTTCCTTGGAAATTCCAAGCCCTTGATCAATGACCTCAATTACTGCATCTCCTCCGATAATCTTCACACGTACGCAGATTTCGCTTCGGGCATAGGAAAATTTAATCGAATTACTGATTAAATTGTTGAGAACCTGATTCATTTTGATTGGGTCAATGTCGAGCAAAAGGGTCTCCGCATAACACTCATAGGTCAGAAGAATCTCTTTTCTCTGTGCGACAATTTGATTAATCGATACATTGCTCTTCACTAAGTCACAAAGGTTTGTGATCTTTTTATTAAGGATTAATTTTCCCACCTGAATCTTCGATACATCCAGAAAATCGTCAATAAGCTTCAGCATATATTCACTGGATTGATGAATTGTTGCAATGATCTCCTGTTGTTCCTCGTTGATAGACTCCGTAAGCTCGTCTTTTAAAATTTCACTGTAGGCCATAATATTTCCGATAGGATTCCTAAGATCGTGGGCAGCCATTCCCAAGTACTCATTTTTTTGTACATTTAAACGCTTTAGTTCAACATTTGTTTTGGTTAGCTCCCTTTGGGTATTGAGCAACTCATTATTAAGGGTGCTTATTTTGTCATAGGGTCTCTGATCATTTTCCGGTTCCCGATTCTCTATCTTTGTGATTTTCTTCATCATCCCCCGAATGACATTCACATGCTCATTATTTAATTTCACCAGTTCTTCATAGTAAGCGAGCATTCTTCCTGTGCTTTCCGCTGCCAGTATGATCAATCCTTTATCATGCACCAGTCCAGAGAAGCTCAAAGGAATAACCTGATTCGTCCCCTGCACATTCATTTCCCATCCCATACAGGATCCTTCAGAAAATACTTCCCCATAAAATTTATGGTACTTATCATTGCTCTTATCCTCGAGATAATCCTGGAAATAGTTCATTGTATTGAGCATCAAATCTTCCTGCATTTCATTCCTTATTATTTCAGTAATGACTCCCTCCCTGTCACATAAAACAATGAAGCCATTACTGCTATCATTGATTCCCATTCCTTCCCTCTCCTTCTTCTTCAAATCTAAGAACCGATCATCGCAACTTCTCTGGAATACTTTAAAGCATCATTATAATTTTTTCCGAAATAATCTGCTCCCGTGTAGCTATAGAGATCAGGGTTAATCAAAAATGCTAATCCTCCTACCATAATTGGAACATTTTCGTTGTAGTTTTTCCTCAGTTTCACTACCAGTTCCTTGATCAAATCTTTGTTTGCAGCCATTGTTGATGAAATTCCCACAAGATTTGGCTCCTCTTCCATGGCTAAAGCCACTACTGAATCCACAGGCATATTCGCACCAAGATACCGAACGTCCCAACCATCCATCTCAATAAGATCTCCAAGCATACGGGGTCCAAGCTCATGCAGTTCATCTCCTACACAGGTTAAGATCATTTTGCCTTTATATTCGCTTTTTTTGTTTAAGAAGACATACTCATACAAACCGGAAATTACACTTTGAGTAATTGCTGTAGCCAAATGTTCCTGTGCAACTGTCATTTTATTCGCTTCCCACAATTCTCCCACCTTGATCATCGATTGAGTGAAGACTCCTTCATAAATTTCTTGAATTGATGTTCCTTCATCAAGGGCTTTTTTTACAATCTGATAGCATTGATTTCTATCAGATCGAAGCAGACCGTCAAAATACTCCTTCTGCAAAAATTCAAGGTTCACTTTTATCCCTCCTCGCAAGATGTTTATTTTTAAAGAATTTAAGCGTTTCTATACATTATACCCTTTTTCACCAAAATTTTCTTAATCTTCTAGTAAATATTGTTATGTTTTATTATAATACATAGTATACTATGTTTATAGTCATTTCACTACTAGGGGGGATTGCATGAATCGAACTGTAAAATCATTGCTAATTGCTTATTTCATGATTACCCTCATTTTTCTTGCAGTTTTTCTCTACTTCAGACTCCCTTTTTTTCGCTATCAGCTAAACGAAGAAGAACGGATCTCCATTGGAAACTCTGATTATATCATTGCTGTTCAAGAAAATAATGCCCCTTTTTCTTTCCTGGATGAGACAGGATTGCTTCAAGGATATGAGATCGATTTACTTCAATCTCTTGAGGATGAGTTCGGCTTTTCCTTCGAGTATCGATTAATGGATTGGTCGGATGCCCTGTCAGCTCTTGAAAGTGATGAAATTCATGGAATTAGCGGTATCTCCTTAGGAGAACACTTGGAAGATCGTGTGCTTTACAGTCATCCTTATTTTACAGTAACCCAGTCCCTCGTTTCATCGCGTCCTATAGAGATATCATCGACATCCGGAATGTCAGATTTTAATCTGATCTTTCAAAACCAAATCGCAAGAGAGGCATTTGCTTCAAACAATACGGTGAATGATGTAATTCTCGTTGAAGATTTTCATCACGGAATCGAAACCCTTTTGGCCCAGGATGAGTATTATCTCATGGAAAATTCCATCGTTGCTTCTTATTATCTGAGAGATTTGGGTCTTGAGTCTTCCTACTATATCCATCCCCTTAATAATACCCGCAAGTCCTACGGAATTGCCATCTCTCGAAGCGAACCCCTGTTGGCAAAAACACTTTCAAAAATAATCCGCTCTCTCGAGGCGGAAGGCCGCTTTGAAGAACTTGATCATAAATGGTTTGGAATGAACGTTGAACGGAATTATCTAACCGCTTCAAGGATTCAGTTTTTATTGGTGATTGGTTTTATTGCTTTCAGCCTTTTATTTATCCTATACCTTCGTGCAAAGCTCTTAGCAGTTCAGCTGCAAAAGCGTACAAGTGATTTACAGGACCTCAACAAACAGTTGGAAAAAGAAGAGCATAAGATGAAGCAATTTGTATCTGAAGTTGCCAACACCTTTGCTGCAGCAATTGATTATCGGGACCCGTACACCGGGAATCACAACCGGAGGGTTGCAAGAATCAGCCTTCTCTTAGCTAAAAAACTTGGCATGCCAAAGCAACAGCAGTTTGAAACCTATATCGGTGCACTCCTTCATGACATGGGAAAAGTGGGGATCCCTGATGAAATTCTCAGAAAACCGGGACCGTTATTGGATAAAGAATACATACGAATGAAAAAGCATCCGGAGATCGGTAAGGAGATCCTGGAAAATATCAATTCCTACGATACTATAAAGGATATAGTGTTTTATCATCACGAACGATGGGACGGTAACATATATCACAAATTCTCTTCATATCCGGGTCTGCTCTGTGGGGAGGAAATCCCCTATCCCGCACGAATCGTTGCGGTTGCTGATACCTTTGATGCAATTACAAGCTCCCGTCCCTATCGAAAAGCTGAATCCATTGAATTCGCCATTAAGACAATCAAGGAATGCAGCGGCAATCAGCTGGACCCCAAGGTTGTCGATGCAATGTCTGAATTAAGTATCTCTTCCTATTCTTTAATTGAAAACATTGTAAAAGACATATAATAGGATGGTCTTCCTGACCATCCTTTTTCCCATTCGCTACTACATTCTTCACCTTACCCGATTAAATCAACAAAAAGAAAAAATCATCCCGCAGGATGATTTAGATGTTTAAACTAGTCACTGATTTTTCTTATGGCATCCCATGTGTAATTATTTTGTGCATTCCACAGAACCCATTCCTCGATTTCTCTGTCATAGGTTGCTTGGATTTGAGTCAACACTTCATCAACTCCATAGGGCATCCAATTCCCTGATCCCAAATAACTTGCTGTAAAATCTTGAAGCCAGGGACGAATTCGTGCCAGTTCCTGCTCGTGGTATTCCACCATTGCATATCGCTCCTGGGCACTCTCCAAAGTTAAATATACCATTTCATAGGGATGAAGATCAGGCTTGCTGAAACCGAAGATCCCCGGACCATAGTGGGAAGGGTATACCATGGGTAATATGATGTCCACTGAAGGTATAATCGTCTCCAGATGATGACCTACACTGGCTCCCCCGGTTTCCACAAGTGCCCAGCCAAAAATATCCGCTGAGACAATTGCACCATAAGGCTTTAATTCCTGTCTGACATATTCAAGAAAATCTGCGATGGCTTCAGACTGGGTGCCTCCTTCATCATAGCCCTGATAGTCTATTGCGCTGGTTCTTCCATCTGTGGGAAAACGAACGTAATCGAACTGAATATCCTTAAAACCCATTCTCACTGCATCTTTAGCAATACTCACCAGATAATCCCAGCTCTCCTGCTTATAAGGATTCAGCCATGCATCCCCTTTATTATCTCTCCAAATATTACCATCTTCATCTTTCAGGGCCAACTCAGGCATCTCCACTGCTCCTACCCGGTCCTTAAAAGCAACAATCCGGGCAATCGGATAAATATCATGTTTTCGTAGTCTGTCCATCATAGAAGGCATATCTCTCACGATTCTCAGAGAAGATTCAATTTCTTCGACGATTGGGATTTGAGCAGAATATGTCACGTAGCCATTATCATTTTTTACATTAATTACCCATGAATTGATCACCGATTCCTCAGTTTTCCTGATCAGCTCACTTACAAATTCTTCTCCTCGTGAAAGAGTGTATTCAGTGAAATAAAGCCCTTTTACTTCCCGGTCAACTTTATAGGGTTCCCAGGATTGAGTAGGTTGAGCATTTGTTGATGATTTTCTGCTGGGAATCCAAGGATCTTCTATCCGAAAACCAATTTCATCTGTATAGACAACTTCTTCTTCCCCATCACCATCGTCAATTTCTATCTGAGGATTAATGTCGTCTTCTGTACAACCTGATGTCAGCAAAATAATCAATACTATTCCTGCCAGAATACTCCATTTATTGCTGTTAAAAATTAATAACTTCAACCCCATTTGGTCATCCCCCTCAATATCCTCCGCACCAATACTTTTTACTCTAATGGTTTCATGGTCGGGAACAAAATAACATCTCGAATAGACGGTGAGTTAGTTAGAAGCATCACCAATCGGTCAATTCCTATTCCCAATCCACCTGTAGGAGGCAATCCAACCTCAAGTGCATTAAGGAAATCTTCATCCAGCATATGTGCTTCGTCATCACCGGATTCTCTTTTTGCAGCCTGCTCTTCGAATCGTTCCCTCTGGTCAATCGGATCATTCAACTCGGAAAAGGCATTGGCAATTTCCCAACCATTTACAAAAGCTTCAAACCGATTCGTCAATTCCGGGTGTTCCGGATTCCTTTTTGCCAGGGGAGATACTTCAACGGGATGATTTGTGATAAATGTCGGTTGAATAAGGTGTTCCTCCACATACTCTTCAAAAACCGCATTAATGATATGTCCCCGTTTCATCCCCTTTTCCACATCAATATGCAGTTTTTTAGCAACCTCAAGGGCTTCCTCATCAGTCTTGATTTCATGAAAATCGACACCGCCATATTCCTTACAGGCATCAATCATGGAAATCCTCGGCCATGGAGGTGTAAAGTCAATCTCCTTCTCTCCGTAGATAACCTCTGTCGTCCCGAGAGCTTTTTCTGCTGCATAAGCAACAATGCTTTCTGTGATCTCCATCATATCATTATAGTCTGCATATGCTTCATATAATTCAATTGTAGTAAACTCAGGATTATGCTTTATACTCATTCCTTCGTTCCTGAATAATCGGCCGATTTCATATACGCGATCCATTCCTCCCACGGTTAACCTTTTTAATGGTAATTCCGTTGCAATTCTCAGATACATATCGAGATCAAGAGTCTTGTGGTGAGTAACAAAAGGTTTTGCATTTGCACCCCCTGCGATTGTACTCAAAATCGGTGTTTCCACCTCAATGTACTCTCGATTGTTTAGGAACTCCCGAAATGCATTAATCACTTTGGAACGGGTAATAAAGGTTTCTTTGACTTCAGGATTCATGATCATATCAACATAACGCTGTCTGTATCGCAAATCCTGATCCTTTAAACCATGAAATTTCTCAGGCAGAATCTGTAATGATTTAGTAAGTAGTCGCAAGGCTTCCGCCTTAACCGTTACTTCGCCTTTTTTTGTCTTAAAAACTTCTCCCGTGACCTCGAGGATGTCTCCGATGTCAAAGGTTTTAAAGATTTCATACAGTTCCTCGCCTATACGGTCCTGTCTGATATAGCATTGGATTCTTCCATCTTTGTCCTGCAGATGAATAAAACTCGCTTTCCCATGACCCCGTTTCGCCATCAATCTCCCTGCAATAGTTACTCTGCTTCCTTCATTTGCATCATACCCATCGATAATCTCTTTGCTGTAGTGAGTAACCATGACTTTTTCAATTTTAAAAGGATCCATCCCTTTTTTCTTTAAGTCCTCCAATTTCTCTCTACGTATCTGTATGAGTTCATTTACATCTCGTTCTTCCGTGGTCATGTTTTCACCTTCCTTCAGTCTCTACTCTTCCGCTTTGTCAATGCTTAGAATTTCATATTGTATTACTCCGTCGGGGATTTTCACATCAACAATATCTCCGACCTTATGATTTAGTAAAGCTTTTCCGACAGGAGATGAATTAGAGACCTTAAGCTCATAGGGGTCTGCTTCTGATGAGCCTACAATTATATATTCAATCTCTTCTTTTTCATCCATGTCAAGAACCTTCACTTTCGTACCAATACTAACATGCTCCAGACTTATGTCACTCTCATCAACAATCTTTGCAGCCTTTAAAATGTTGGAAAGCTTTGTAATTCGCTCTTCTACCTGGGCCTGTTCATTCTTTGCTTCATCATATTCCGAGTTTTCGCTGATGTCTCCAAAATCGATAGCTTGTTTAATCCGTTGAGCTACTTCCTTACGCCTTACAACTTTAAGGTGCTCTAGTTCATCCTCAATCTTTTTTCGTCCCTTCACCGTTAGTACTATTTCATCTGTCATGATCACTTCTCCCCTTATCCTCATAGTTTTTACATTGATTTATGTGATTATTTCTAGTTTGATTCTTATGTTTCTTCTATTATAAAGAAGCACTGACGGAATCAGTGCCTTTGAATTGAAGACATATACATTGAGGCTATTATAAGGCAGAGCCCTTAAAATGTCAAGCATTCACAGTGAATTGCCCCTTGTTTTTCACTTTTTAGACTTTAGAAGAGCTCTTCGACAATATTTCTCATCGCAGAATACTCCTTTGTCTGATTAATACTATTCTTAATCGCTCCGGAACCCGGTTTTCCTTTTAAATACCATCCTAAATGTTTCCGCATTTCCTGAACTCCCCTGTGAATTCCTTTATATTCCACAATCTTCTCCATGTGTCGAAGTATCACTTTCTTCATTTGTGAAGATGAAACTCCTCTCCATCCATCTCTCTGTTTTATTTCATTGAAAATAAATGGATTTCCCCTTACACCCCGTCCTATCATAATTGCCTCAACGGCAGTTTGCTTTAAAAGATTTTCAGCATCTGTAAATGAGAAGATATCTCCATTTCCAATTACAGGTATGGATAATGCTTCTTTTAACGTTCTGATCGGCTCCCAGAATGCTTTCCCTGAATAAAACTGTTCTCTGGTGCGACCGTGCAGAGTGATAGCTTTAGCACCTTTTGCTTCAAGTCGTTTCGCGATTTCGAGATAATTGATTCGATGATCATCCCATCCAAGTCGAATCTTCGCAGTTACATCTCTGTCCGATGCTTTAACAGCGGCATCCATTATTTTTTCCGCTTTTAGGGGATCCAACATCAAAGCCGCTCCATCACCGTTTTTTACAACTTTCGGAGCAGGACACCCCATGTTGATGTCAAGAATTGAGTGGTTTTCCCCTCCTAATCTCTTTACAGCTTCAGAAATAACTTCCGGTTCCGAACCAAAGATTTGGATTCCATAGGGTTTTTCCTCTTCACCCGTGATTAATAGAGATTTTGTCTTATGGTCATTATAATTCAGTGCTTTTGCACTAATCATCTCCGTATAGACAAAATCCGCTCCCTGTTCAATACAAATTTCCCGAAATGCTCGGTCAGTAATACCTGCCATCGGTGCAAGAATTACTTTCCCAATGATATGCTCCTTTACTGACATGAATATCACTTCCTTTACAGCAGTTGAAAAAACCAGGTTGAATTACCTGGTTTTTTCAAATCTCTCTAGTTTTCTCATGCGTTCTTCAAGGTTTCGACCATAAATAATTCTAAGACCTTCCAGTGTCAAGAACCGATCGATTTGATCGATACAGTCTGTTTCACTGTCAATCAATGTTGAAAGACCTCCTGTTGCAATCACCTTGATGTCCAGATCTTTAAACTCTCTTTTCATTTTTTTTACAATATGCTCCACCAAACCGACATAGCCGTATATGATCCCCGATTGAAGTGAGTTTACTGTATTTTTACATATAGTTTTTCCCGGTTTAATCAGTTCGACCCGGGGAAGCTTTGAGGCTCTTTGGAAGAGTGCCTCACTGGAAATTTTTATTCCGGGTGCTATCGTGCCTCCTAAATACTCCCCGTTTTTTGAAATTGCGCAAAATGTGGTTGCTGTTCCAAAATCAATGACGATTAAGGGACCCTTGTATTTTTCATAAGCCGCCACTGCATTTACAATGCGGTCTGCCCCTACTTGTCTGGGATTATCATATTTTACGTTCATTCCGGTTTTGACTCCTGGTCCCACGACCAGGGGAGCAATTCCGAAGAGCTTATAAACAGTGTTTTCAAGGGAATGCATGATATCAGGTACCACAGATGAGATAATTACATCCTGTACTTCTCCACGGTCCAAACCCTTGTAGCCAAAAAGCTGGTCAATTAAGACGCTATATTCGTCCGAAGTTTTTTCCTTGTCTGTACCAATTCTCCAAAAATCAAGCAATTCCTCATTCTTATAGACTCCTAGAACGACATTGGTATTCCCGACATCGATAACTAATAGCATTCCTTCACCTACTTACATAAATTTATCCTCGAATCCTATTTGAAGATTCCGCCCTTTTCCAACGACTTCAATACCGCGAGAATAATCACCGCAGATGCAATCATCTCAGCAACTCCATTGGTCGCCGCAATTCCGAGCACAAAGCTCAAAGGCATATATCCAAATAGATAGATGAGACTTAACACTCCGATCGTATTTGTTGCTGTTCCTGCTACTGAAGCAATGACAATGGCTGTGCTTTTCGCTTTGCCTTCTGAAACAGATAACTTTGACTCTAAGAAGTAGCGGATTCCTACGTAAGAGTAGTAACTCGCAAGTCCTATGAAAAGTCGGGGCAGAATTGCAACAATCGGATTCGCAAAAAACGGATTTGTTGCTCGAACAAAACTACTGACTCCAAAAATCAATCCTACCAATACACCTGTAATCGGTCCACCTACGATGGCAGCCATAATTGTTGGAATATGCATTGTAGTTGCAGCAATTCCAGATGGTAACGGTATGAATCCCACCGGAGTCATTCCTAAGACTATCGATAATGCTCCTAACATTCCTGCTAAGGTAAGTCCTTTCGTTCCCAAGGCTTGCCTTTTTGAGAAACCACCCATCCCGTGAAGTTTGGTTCCCCTTGACATCACTTTCTCTGACATTTTCACGCACCTCCGTTCCAGCTCTTTAGATAAAGATGCTGGTCGTATAATAGTTTTTTGTGATTCATTCAGTCCAGCGAAGTTGCCGGCTAAATTCACGGTATAATTGTACCAGTTTATTGGTTAAAATTCAACATTTATTTCATTCTGTTGTCCCTGTTGAGAGAAATCTTTCATTTGTTGAGTTCCTGCATGCTTTCCCGTATTGATATCTCTCCTGATCGAAGCAGTTCTACGATTCCCTCTTCATAACGTACTTTCAGGAATCCTTCTCTGGTAATTTCCAATGCAGTGGCAGGACTTCTTCTGCTTCCCTCGATCACATCAATTTCTTTTCCAAGTACACTTGAGGCTTTACAAAGATCGTCGAGCAGGAAGTCAATATTTCTTCTTTCCAAAAACGTATCATAGTTTTTAAAAAACTCTTCAAGCAGTGCCTCTGAAAATTCATGTCTTGAGACCTTTAGGTTCTTCTCCAAATATAGAGATGTAGCTTGATGCTGTATTTCCTTGTGAAAAAATTCATTGTGTAGATTAACTCCCATTCCCACGATCAGGTTGTTTACTCCATCCAGCTCTCCGGAAATTTCCGTTAAAATACCAGCGATTTTTTTGCCTTCCACGACCAAGTCATTCGGCCATTTTATCTTAACCGGAACATCGTAGTTTTTCTTCATAATCCTATAGATCGATACTGCGACAACACTTGTCATTGCAAATATTTCATCAATTTGAAGAGACGGCTTCAACAAAAGAGATAAAAAAAGCCCTTTCCCTTTAGGAGAATACCAATCTCTTCCCATTCTTCCACGTCCCTTTGTCTGTTCATCACTAATAACGATTGTTCCATCTTTGTGGAGCGGGAGATTTTCTTTTAAATATCCGTTTGTTGAACCGATGGATTGGAAATAAAACACCGGTTTACCGAACTTCTTCTCTAAAACGCAGGGAAAAATGCTGGAAGGTTCAACCACTAATTTATACCCTTTTTGCGGAATGGATTCGATGGGATAGCCTTCATCCCTTAAACGGCCAATGTGCTTCCAGACTGCTGTTCTGGAAATATTTAAGGATCGGCTGATCTCTTCTCCGGATACGATCTTTCCCTGATTTTCGTAAAGATAACATAAGGTCTCCGCTTTCATATTCCCTCTCCTTTTAAAAAAACCCTTTGGAGACCGGTTGCTTCTCCAAAGGGTTTTTATCGCCTTTAACCTCCAAATAATGACAACATAACACCGGCAGCTACGGCAGATCCGATGACTCCCGATACATTAGGTCCCATGGCATGCATCAAAAGAAAATTGCTTGGATTCTCTTTTTGTCCTACAGTTTGTACAACCCTTGAAGCCATTGGTACTGCAGATACACCTGCTGCACCGATTAGAGGATTGATCGCTTTTTTCGAGATTTTGTTCATTAATTTAGCAATGATAACTCCTGCTGCAGTACCAACCCCGAAGGCAACTACACCCAGGACAATAATCTGAATCGTTTCAAACTCTAAAAACTGCTCTGCTCTTGCTGAAGCTCCAACACTCAGACCTAATAAGATCGTAACGATATTCACAAGTTCGTTTTGTGCTGTTTTTGATAATCGATCGGTAACAGCACATTCTTTTAAAAGATTACCAAACATTAGCATCCCGATAAGAGGTGCTGCCGCCGGCAAAAGAAGTGTTACAATAATTGTTACCATAATCGGGAACACAATCTTTTCCTTTTTTGATACCGATCGCAACTGTTCCATTTTGATTTTTCTCTCTTCACTTGTGGTCAACGCCCTCATAATTGGCGGTTGAATAACAGGCACAAGAGCCATATATGAATATGCAGCCACTGCAATCGGTCCTAACAGGTGAGGAGCAAGCTGCGAAGTAACCAAAATTGCTGTTGGACCGTCAGCGCCCCCGATAATTCCAATGCTACCCGCTGCTTCGGGAGAAAATCCCATAAGAATTGCTCCGATAAATGTAAAGAAAATTCCAAACTGGGCTGCTGCTCCTAAAAAGACACTTTTAGGATTTGCAATCAAAGGTCCAAAGTCTGTCATTGCTCCGACACCAAGGAAAATTAATGGAGGGAAGATCCCTAGCTGATTTCCTTTGTAAAAGTGTCCTAATAGGCCACCCGTATTTTGGACTGTCTGTTCAATTTCCATTCCGGCTTCAATCGCACCTTGACCGCCACCGGGAGTAACGATATTCAATACCACAGTCATCGGTTCCATTACCCCTGCCATAGGAAGATTTGTCAGTAGCATACCAAAGGCAATCGGCACTAATAAAAGTGGCTCAAATCCTTTCCCAATGGCTAAAAATAAAAGAAAACAGGCTAACACAATCATAATCAGTTCTTGAATACTGATATTCATAAAGCCCGTTGTATTGATAAAATCGATAAAAATATCAACCATTTGTGCATCTCCTTTCAATCGTATTCGCTTTTTCTTTAGCTAAGTGATACTAATACATCGCCATTGTCTACAGATGCACCTTCATCAACATGTACTTTTGCTACAGTTCCTGCTGCAGGAGCGCTTATTTCATTTTCCATTTTCATCGCTTCAAGGATAATCAGAGCCTGTCCTTCTTCTACTTGATCTCCTTCTTTCACAAGTACTTTCCACACATTCCCCGGCATAGGAGCTTCAATTGTCTGAGCTCCTGCAGGTGCTGATGGTGCCGGCGCTGCTTCCTTTTTCGGTTCTTCTTTTTTTGGAGCAGGAGCAGCAGGCTTTGCCTGTGGTTGTGCTTGCTGTTGTGACTGTTGAGCTGCCGGAGCTGATGGTGCGGCAGCACCTTGTGCAATCTCTTCGACATCAACATCATACGCAACTCCGTTAACAGTAATTTTAAATTTTTTCATTAATGTTTCCTCCTTAATTTTCGGTTTGATTTCATAAGTAAAGGTTGGTTTCTCTTTTATCTGGTAAACATCCGCTGGGTTTGTTCAACTCTTCCTGCTCTTCCCCAAGTCGGAGTCATATCATTACTTCTCACTATGTTTCGAACAACAATGTTATGGCTGGAAGTTTCCATGCTCGCTGCAATTGCGGCAGTAATCACTGCAATTAGCTCCTCTTGATCTTCTTGCTCTACGGCGCTCGCATTTTCCCGAGATTGTTCTTGTGATGCTGTCTCCTGTTCTACCGGTTTCGGCTTAGGGGTTGGCTGTTTCTTGTCACCGAAGGCTCTTTCCATTCCGTTAATTGCAACGTAAAGTAATGCCAACGCGATAAAAACAATCGAAACTCCTAATACTGTTACCTGGAGACTTGCTGCTAATTGATCTCCTATAGACATTTCCTGATTTGGATCTTTCAATCGATCCAAGAGGGTTTGTCCGGTTAGAAGAACCTTATACATATTCATCTAATCACCTCTCCGTTTATTTCAGAACTCGTTTTTCTATACAGGAAAGTTTCCGTGTTTCTTTGCCGGTCGTGTTTCCCGCTTGCTTGCAAGCATATCAAAAGCATCCACAAGTCTCGCTCTCGTTGCAGCCGGTTCAATGACATCATCAACGAACCCTCTTTCCGCTGCCTTGTATGGAGTTGCAAACTCTGCAGAGTAGGCCTGAATCTTTTCTTCTCTTGTCTTTTGCGGATCGTCGGATTCTTTAATATCTCTTCTGAAAATGATATTTGCCGCCCCCTGAGGACCCATTACTGCAATTTCTGCTGATGGCCACGCAAATACCATATCCGCTCCTAAATCCTTGGAACACATCGCAAGGTATGCCCCTCCATAGGATTTTCTGACAATCAATGTTACTTTCGGTACTGTAGCTTCACTATACGCATAGAGCATTTTCGCACCATGTCGAATAATTCCACCATGCTCTTGCCCTTTTCCAGGAAGAAACCCGGGAACATCTACTAGATTCAGGACCGGGATATTATAGCAGTCACAGGTTCGAATGAATCGTCCCGCCTTATCTGATGCATTAATGTCCAAGCAGCCTGCTAAAACCTTTGGTTGATTTGCTATCACTCCGATCGAGTTTCCATTAATCCGAATAAATCCGGTAATCATGTTCATTGCATAGGTTGGTTGAACTTCATAGAAGTCCCTATTGTCCGCGATAGAATGGATGACATCCTTCATATCATAAGGCTTGTTGGGATTTTCCGGTACGAAACCCTCCATTTCCGGAAGCATGCGGTTCAAGTCGTCTTCTACAGCTAATTGGGTTGCCGTTTCCATATTGTTGGACGGTAAAAAGCTAAGCAATCTTCGAATTTCTTTTAAACACTCCTCATCATTGGCAGCTTTAAAATGAGCAACCCCGCTTTTTGTGTTGTGGGTTGTTGCTCCCCCGAGCTCTTCCGATGAAACCTCTTCACCTGTGACACTTTTTACAACTTCGGGTCCTGTGATAAACATTTGACTGGTTTTGTCAACCATAAAGATAAAGTCTGTCAGCGCAGGAGAATAAACCGCGCCTCCCGCACAAGGTCCCATAATTGCAGATATTTGAGGAATTACACCTGATGCGATAGTATTGTTATAAAAAATCTGACCATACCCTGAAAGTGCATCAACCGCTTCTTGAATTCTTGCTCCACCGGAATCGTTAAGACCTACAATAGGAGCTCCCATCTTAAGAGCCAGTTCTTGGGTTTTAACTATTTTCTTCGCATGCATTTCACCAAGAGATCCTCCGACGACAGTAAAGTCTTGAGCATATGCATAGACCAATTTCCCTTCAACTTTCCCGTATCCCGTAACAACACCTTCTCCGGGAGCATCAACTTTCTCCATGCCGAAATTTACACATCGATGTTTTACATGGGCATCCAGTTCAACAAAGCTTCCTTCATCGAACAAGAGATTGACCCTTTCTCTGGCGGTCAGTTTCCCCTTTTCGTGCTGCTTCTCGATTCTTTTCTCTCCTCCGCCTTCCCGGATCTTCTGTTTCCGCTGACGCAACTCTTCTAATCTTTTTGTGGTCATTGAACATTAACCTCCTAATAAAAGTCTTGTATAATTGTTGCCAACTCTTAATACAGTATTATAACATATGGTTTTGATGTGGGAAGATCTTTTTTATTCTACCCGCTCACTTAACTCAATTAATACTCCATTGGTATCTTTGGGATGACAAAATGCTATTTTCGCTCCCCCTGCACCGTATCGAGGTTTTTCATCGATCATGCGAATTCCCTTCTCCTTCATTGTTGCAATGGCTTTTTCAATATCATCCACACGATAAGCCATATGTTGTATTCCCTCGCCTTTTTTATCAATGAATTTAGCGATGGGTCCTTCAGGGTCGGTAGACTCCAAAAGCTCAACTTCAGTGTCACCGATGGGAAGAAAAGCAACTCTTACCTTCTGTTCCTCAACGGTTTCCTTTCCTTGACATTTAATACCCAGCACCTCTTCATAAAATGCCAGGGATTTCTCCAGATCTTTGACTGCAATGCCGATATGATCCAGTTTAGTGGTTTTCATAATTTTTTGCCTCCTTTGTAATTACTTTTTTCAATAATTCTTCGCTGGCCCTATAAGGATTATTCTCTCTTTGAGCCACTTCTCGGGCACATACTTCCAAATCTTCTTGAATGTCCTCTTCCTTAATAAAATCTTCCATCAAACGTTCTTTCATTAACTCCATGATTTCGATCCTGCTGCTATTGATCCTTCGATCAATCAGCTGATTTGTGGTGTCTAAATAATTCAAATGATCTAAAATATGGTTCAGAAGATTATCGATCCCCTGGTTTTGTAAAGCGACAACCTGTTCAATGGGAGGTTTCCAATCTTTTTCGACAAAGTCCAACATATTTGCAATCTCTCTATGGGTTTTTGCAGCACCATCCCGATCTGCCTTATTAATCGCGAAAATATCACCGATTTCCATAATTCCTGCTTTAATTGCCTGTATATCGTCACCGAGTCCCGGGACCATTACCATGACAACAGTGTCAGCTGTCTTTACGATATCCACTTCTGACTGACCTACACCAACCGTTTCAATGATAATATAGTCCATCCCGTAGAGGTCCAGGGCTTTTACAGCTCCCTGGGTTGCTTTTGAAAGCCCTCCCAGGTGACCGCGGGTTCCCATACTTCGAATAAAAACTCCGGGGTCTGTTGCCAAATCCGACATACGTATACGATCTCCAAGGATGGACCCGCCGGAAAAAGGACTTGTTGGATCCACTGCAATAATTCCCACCTTTTTGTCTTTCTTTCGTAAACCCTTTACCAGTTTATCAGTTAATGTGCTTTTGCCAGCTCCGGGCGGTCCGGTAATCCCTATAACCTTCGCATTTCCTGTTAGAGAATAAAGGTCAGCAAGGATTTCAATTGCAGATGGATCTTGATTTTCTAACATCGTGATCATTCTCGCTGTTGCCTTCATGCTTTTTTTTATGAGTTTTCCCTTTAAATCCTTCATTCTCTCACCATCCTTTAATAATTTCCTCTTTGATGATCCACATATGACTAATAAGAAACTCCCCATTCATTATATAGGTTGTTTTATTGTAACAGACAACAAAATATGAATTCATTCAATCCTCATTTTTGTTGATATCCTCTAAGTTTTTTCCATTAACAAAGGGAAGACGATGACTCTTAAGAATTCATCGGCTTTCCCTTATCCATTCTATTTGCTTTTATTTTTTTAAGTTTTCCTTAATAAAGTTAATAGTTACGCCTGTGGGAGTTCCCGGTGTAAATACCGCCTCAATCCCCGCTTCTTTCAGTCCCGGGATGTCATCATCCGGAATCACTCCACCTGCCAGAACCAGAACTTCGTCATAGACCCCTTCTTCCTTCAAACGATTCACAATTTTGGGAAGCAAGTGATTGTGTGCTCCGGAGAGAATACTTAAAGCAACGACATCCACATCCTCCTGAATTGCAGTCTGTACAATTTGCTCCGGAGTTTGGCGTAGACCCGTATAAACAACCTCCATCCCGGCATCTCTAAGAGCCCTCGCTATTACTTTCGCCCCTCGATCATGACCATCCAATCCCGGCTTTGCAACTAACACTCTAATCGGTTTATCCATGAAAAAACCTCCTTATTATTATCCACTAAACACGTATTTTTAGATCACGACGCTTTGCTGGTATTCACCAAAGACTTCCCGCAGAACTCCACAAATTTCTCCTAGAGTTGCATATGCTTTAACGGACTCAAGAATATAAGGCATGGTATTTTCATTGCCGGAAGCTGCCTGTCGAAGTGCTTTCAGATTATCTTGAACCATTTTTTCGTCCCGATTTTCTTTCGTTTTCTTAATTTTGTCCCTTTGCAGCTCTTCTACTCGGGGATCAAGCTTCAGAAGTCCTTCCACCGGCTTTTCTTTGACCTGGAACTTATTCATTCCCACAACAATTCTTTCTTCTTTTTCCAGTTCTTTTTGATAGTTATAGGAACTGTCCATAATTTCTTTTTGAATAAAACCTTGTTCAATTGCTGCAGGTGCTCCTCCCAGTTCATCGATTTGCTCAATGTATTCCATTGCTGCATCTTCAATTTCCTTCGTCATTTTCTCAACGTAATAGGAACCTGCCAATGGATCTACAGTATCCGCAACTCCACTTTCATGAGCCACAATTTGTTGTGTCCGCAGGGCGACTCTCACTGAATCTTCAGTTGGCAAAGCCAAGGCTTCGTCTTTGGAGTTTGTATGAAGTGACTGGGTTCCGCCAAGAACAGCCGCAAGGGTCTGTATTGCCACACGAACAATGTTATTATCCGGTTGCTGTGCGGTTAGAGTGGATCCTGCAGTTTGCGTATGGAATTTCAATTGCATCGATTTGGGATTTTTTGCTCCGAATCGTTCTTTCATGATTTTCGCCCACAATCTTCTGGCTGCTCTGAACTTTGAAACCTCTTCCAATAAGTCATTGTGGGAGTTGAAGAAGAAGGAGAGCCTCGGCGCAAAAGAATCCACATCCAATCCAGCTTTAATTGCAGCTTCAACGTATGCAATTCCATCAGCCAATGTGAATGCAACCTCTTGGCTGGCCGAAGAACCGGCTTCCCGGATGTGGTAACCCGAAATACTGATTGTATTCCATTGTGGCACTTCCTTTGAACAGTACGCGAAAATATCCGTGATCAACCTCATAGACTCTTCAGTCGGGAATATATATGTGCCCCGGGCGATATACTCTTTTAAAATATCATTTTGAATTGTTCCCCTTAATTGATCCGCAGAAACCCCCTGCTTCTCAGCAACCGCTATGTACATCGCTAATAGAACTGCAGCCGGTGCATTAATTGTCATGGATGTACTTACCTTATCCAAAGGAATCCCGTCAAACAAAATTTCCATATCAGTGAGCGAATCGATGGCGACTCCCACTTTGCCCACTTCACCTTGTGCTAATTCATGATCGGAATCATATCCGATCTGTGTGGGTAAATCAAATGCCACAGAAAGTCCGGTCTGTCCCTGTTCGAGAAGATACTTATAGCGTTTGTTGGACTCTTCTGCTGTTGCAAAACCGGCATATTGTCTCATTGTCCAAAAGCGGCTCCGATACATCGTGGGCTGAACTCCACGGGTATAAGGATATTCCCCTGGGTAACCTAAATCTTTGTTGTAGTCCATACCTTCAAGATCATCAGGAGTATACAGTCTTTCAATGTTTGCTCCTGATGTTCTAGTGAACTCCTCTTTCCTTTCAGGGAATTTCGATAAACCCTTGTCGACTTTCTCTTTCTGCCATCGTTTTTTTTCTTCTTTCACTTCTTTCAACTTGTCTTTTTCTAGCATCGTGTTTCCTCCCTTTAAAGTATTTACATCGGAAACGATCAATCCTTCAATTGTAACAAAGGACCCTCATTTAGAAAAACTTCTCTATCCCTTTTTACGTCTACGCTTGAGCAGTTGTCAGGAATTATTCTAAATGACAGAAGGATTTTTTTTGCAAGATCTGTTTCATTCCTTGCAAAGTGTTGGAATTTCAACTTTCTATCTATAGACATTCTACAGTTTTTCGAATCTTTCTGCAAGGATTATTTCCACACTTCATGGATTTTTTGCAAAAAAAGCACCCTGGAAAACCCTCCAAGATGCTTAAAATACAGTGCTTCGATACTATTCATTTTCTTTGTCAGAGTTTGTATCATTCTTAACAATATTCGTAAGGGAAGAGGAGGGCGCAGGGTCATTTTTCGTTAGCCTTCCTGATTTTTTCTCTTCCCGGTCTTTCTTCCTTTGAGCCGTAAATTCCTGCCCTTCTTTTTCAAAATCGATTTCAGCCTGAATCTTTACTTCCGAGAGCTTTTGTCCTAATGTATCCGCATCGTCAGCTTCTTCAACTGTCACAAGTCCTGTAAAGATTTTTTCGAACTGGAACCCACTGACCGTTTCCATTTTCAGTAAGGCCTGAGCAACAGCTTCTAATTTTTCTTTATTCTCTTCAAGAAGCTGGATGGCCTTCTCATAGGCATCATCAACAAACCGTTTGATCTCACGGTCCACCTTTGAAGCCACTTCTTCAGAATAATCTCTTTTGGAAGTGAAGTCTTTTCCCAGGAATACCTCATCGTCACCGCTTCCAAAAGTCATCGGGCCTAATTTATCACTCATTCCATACTTTGTCACCATTGCCTTTGCAACTTGTGATACTCTTTGCAAATCATTTTGCGCCCCGGTGCTGATATCGTCAAGCATCAATTTTTCTGCAACCCGTCCACCTAAAAGATGAACAATATGCTCCTCCATTTCAGTTTTCGTTGCATAACTTTTGTCCTCTTCAGGAAGAATCATTGTAAATCCTCCGGCACGACCACGGGGAACAATTGTGATTTGATGAACGGGATCTGTATTCGGAAGGCACCGTGCGGCAATTGCATGTCCTGCCTCATGATATGCTGTAATTCTCCGTTCTTTTTCACTAATCACTCTGCTTTTCTTTTCGATTCCTGCAATCACCTTTGTAATCGCTTCTTCAATGCTTGCCATATTGATTTTTTTCTCTTTTCTTCTCGCTGTTAAAAGTGCAGCCTCGTTCATAAGATTTTCAAGGTCAGCCGGAGTAAATCCGGGGGTCCTTCTTGCTAAAACCTTGACATTTACGTCATCATCCAAGGGCTTACCTTTGGAGTGCACGTTAATGATTGCCTCCCGACCTTTAATATCCGGTAAACCGACTTCAATTTTTCGGTCAAATCTTCCCGGTCTTAATAATGCAGGATCCAGAATATCAGGTCGGTTTGTGGCTGCAACAATAATAATACCTTCGTTCACACCAAAACCATCCATTTCAACAAGAAGCTGGTTGAGAGTTTGTTCTCTTTCATCGTGACCTCCTCCTAAACCTGCCCCACGTTTACGACCTACTGCATCAATTTCGTCAATAAAGACGATACACGGTGAGTTTTTCTTTGCCTGTTCGAACAAATCTCTTACACGAGAAGCACCCACACCAACAAACATCTCAACGAAGTCCGATCCACTGATACTGTAAAATGGCACTCCAGCTTCTCCCGCAACTGCCTTGGTCAAATAGGTTTTTCCCGTTCCCGGAGGGCCAATCATCAATACACCCTTTGGAATTCTGGCACCCAGCTCAATAAATCGCTTCGGAGCCTTTAAAAACTCCACTAGTTCCGTTAATTCTTCCTTTTCTTCATCTAATCCTTCCACGTCCTTAAAAGTTACCTTTTGACGGTCTTCTTCCTTCTGTAGTTTTGCTTTGCTTTTCCCAAAGTTCATGACTTTACCGCCACCACCCTGTGATTGCTGCATAAACACAAACCAGAATACTATGAAGATCAGGATTAGAAAGATTGTGGGCAACATGCTGACAAACCACGGTGTTTCCGGTGGCGGATCTCCTCCTAAAATTAATCCTGTCTCGTCAATCTTTTGTGTCAGTATTTCAGTAAATCTTGCCTCATCAAAAATATCCGGAATGTAGGAGACAAATTCCTGTTCCTCTCCATTCACCAAACGGACTCCTTCGACTGCCCGTTCTCTGGTGTTTATGGATACAATCCGGTCATTCATTAGCTCTTGATACATTTCCGAAAACTCTATATCTTCGATCTCTTGCGTTTCCAATCCCCATCTTTGAACAATTATCAATAATACAATAAAGATCAAGATGTAAAAACTAGCTCCGCGGAAAAATTTCCTCAACAAAACTCCTCCTCTCATTCCTCAGTTCCTAAGCACTTTAAATATTTTAACATAACCCCTTTTGAAAAACAACTCTATGCCAACAGAATAAGGGGGTTAAGTTTCTTTTTACCCTTCTGTTATTCGGATTAAAAGCTTTTTTTTCGTGTCCCGAGTAATTTTATATTTTTCACTGATCCGATAGCCCACCACCCACATGATTTCATCCCCATCGCAAAGAAGTGGGATTCGATTTCGTTCCAACTGATCAATTTTTAAATCAATGAAAAAATCTTTTATCTTTTTCGTGCCATTCATCCCCATCGGAGTAAATCGATCCCCATCCTTTCGATTTCTTATATTTAACTCTTTTTCCACTTTCTCATAATCAAAAATCTGCTCAAGGGAGTTTTGCGAAAAGGGGAGTTCCTTTCCATTGCATACAATCCTGACTTCAACACTCAAATTCAGTTCATGAATATCCGTTTTTTGTTGAATTTGCACAGGATAATAGAATTCTAACTTCTCCTCCTGTTCCTTCTTATATATATGAACTTCCCGATATGAAATCATCGCTTCCAACCCCAAAGAAAGACTTGTTTTTTTTCCTGGTCTTTTTACAGAAATCAAGTGATCGATCTGCCTTATCTGATCAAAATCCAATCCCTGACCTGCATCCACCAGGTCTTGAATCCCTCTTCTTATAAGCCTTGCTCTTAAAGCAGGGTGCACTTGCGTTATTTTTTTTATTGGGAACGAACGCTTCCCGGACTCCTTTATAACCATTGTCGAATAGTGCTCCTCAGTCATTTGGCTTAAGAGGTCGTAATCATCCTTTATTACGCTCCTTAATTTTATTAGCGCATCAATGATTCTAGGGTTATACCGTTCTTTCAGGTAGGGGATTAAATCAATTCGAACCTGATTCCTGAAATAATCCGTTTCATAGTTTGTAGCGTCAAGCCGGGGTTTAAGATTTTTTTGTTTGCAATAGTTCTCAATCTCCTCTTTCGTCAGATCCAGCAGTGGTCGTATGTATTTCTCTCTTCGGTAGTCCATTGCAACTAGACCGTCCAATCCACTTCCCCGTATTATCCTCATCAGAATGGTTTCCGCTTGATCATCTTTATGATGACCCAATGCGATTTTGTCTCCACCGATTTTATTCTGGACTTCCTCAAAAAAATGAAACCGCTTTATTCGTCCCGCTTCTTCAGTGCTAAGCTTATTTGCTTTTGCATAGGCTTCAATATCGTCATTCTTCAAAAAACATTTTACCCCCATTTTTTTACACAAATCCACAACGTAGTTGGCGTCTTCCTCAGCTTTAAGACCTCGAAGATTATGATTTAAATGAGCTGCATAGACCTTAATCCCCCATTCCGATTCTTCTGATTTTAAGACATGGAGTAAGCAGACTGAATCCGGTCCTCCTGACAATCCAACGATGATGCGATCTCCCTTTTGCACAAGAGAATGTCTATTTATCGTCTCATGAACGACCCTTTCAACTTTTGTGGAAATTACATCCATAAAATCCATCTCCTTTAAAGCTTCTTTTCATTATCATACCACACTGTCGTTTTTATAAACACACTTGCTTTAAACGATAAGTCCTCATCGAATTACCGCTACATTCTTTTGATCTTTGTTCAACTTTAATGAAGCATGGCAAAAATATAACCATTCGTTTAAGAAACAAAAAGGAGGTCTCTTAGACCTCCTAGTGATTTTTCTGATAGTAGACCTTTGTAATTCGATCGATGACTTCCCCTGAAATCCAACCTTCTCGAAATACTTCCTTACCACTCATCCCCAAGCCTTTTGCGAAGGATCTTATTGCTTTCTCCAGTGTGTCTCCTGTTGCAAGTGAATTTTTGATAATTTCTCCGAAAATCATCATGTGCTGGACTTCTTCCTTTACCTCCCCCTCAAAAGGGATCCATCGATCTCTGAAATTTTCAGAGAAGATTACCCGATGACGTCCAATCAATCGCTTTAACTCTCCAATTGGATCCAGATGATCATCTACTCGCAAATCCATCTTCGTGTTTCCAAATCCCAGATTGTGTCCCCTTAAACTCTTTACAAGAATTGCTGCAGCCTGTCTTCCTCTGCGATCTCCTCCAGCTTGTTGCCCTGCTTCCAAGGCTTCAAATAGTCCCTGCGAAAGATCACCCCTGTGGTTTTCAAAAGCTTCGGCCATCTTAGTGATTACGACATCTCCCAGAAGCATATTCCCTTGACATGCGTAATTTTTTCCCAATCGGTGCCCCGCGTAAGGTACGCAGCCTTTTCCTGTGTGCGCCATCACATTCCCTTGATGATCCATAATCGCAAACTGACGAAGCTCAATCCCTTCATCGCTTTCCATCAGCAGATTATATGCTTCTTCCAGAGTTTTTCCCTCTTCCAACAAGCGTACTCCCACCGTGCCGAAATTCGTGTTCGTCATTGACTGAGTTGCAACTGCTCCAACTCCTTCTCTCACCCAGGGAACCAAAGCACCCACCGCTAGAAATTTTGACTGTACTGCAATTCCCCATTCTTTTCTTTCAGGATCATAGCCGACAATAGAATAAGTACTTCCTGCAGTGGACATTAATACTCCTCCTTAATTGTTTAGGGTTGACTTTTTATAGCTGGTCTTTTTATTGGTGATTTAAGAAATCGTAAGCAACCTTGGCATATATCGATGCGATTTTGCCCAACTGCTCCTCATCAATATCAAAGTAAGGGTTGTGTAGATTGTAAATCAACCCTTTTTCCTTGCTGTAGTTTCCGATTCTCAAGAATGTCCCCGGAATTTTTTCAAGATAAAAAGCAAAGTCTTCTCCTGCCATAGAGGGCTTAGTAACAACCTGCACATGATCCTCTCCTATGAGATCTCTGATTGAAGTTTTTGCAAAATCTGTAAACTCAGGATCATTGACTGTTGCAGGATAAAGGTGCTGCAATTCAAACTGATAGCTTCCCCCGTGATAATCAGTAACACTTTTGATGAGTTTATGCATCTTCTCTTCAAGACCTAACCGGAGCTCGTTATTCAAGGTTCTTACCGTTCCTTTAAGAACCGCCTTTTCCGGCATGATATTGAATGTCTCGCCGGAATGAAATGAACAAATTGAAATGACAAGATTCTCCAAGGGGTCGACTCCCCGGCTTACAAAGTTTTGTAACTTTTGAAGGATTTCTGTGGCCATTTGAATCGGGTCCGAATTTTCGTGTGGACTTGCAGCGTGACCGCCTTTTCCTTGTAATTCGATGTTGATTTGACCCGTTGAAGCCATTACCGGCCCTTTAACAACTTCTATGTTCCCTGAAGGAACGTCTGGCCAGACATGACCACCCAGAATTGCATCTACTTTTGGATTTTCCAGGACTCCTTCATCAATCATTGGTTTTGCACCTCCGGTTGTCTCTTCCGCAGGTTGGAATATAAATTTCACATTTCCACACAGTTCACTTTTCAGCTCTTTCAGAATCATTGCAGCACCTAATACATAGGTCATATGTGCATCATGTCCACAGGCATGCATTCTTCCGGGACTTTGTGATTGGTAGGGATGCTTTGCAAGCTCCTCCATCGGCAATGCATCCATATCAGCACGAATAGCAATTGTTTTTCCGGGTTTATCACCCTCAAGCAGTGCGACCACGCCAGTTCTTGCCATAGGAGCTTGAACTATAAGCCCGATCGCTTCAAGGTGCTCAATAAGCCTCTTTCGAGTTCTTTTTTCTTCAAAACCGATTTCCGGGTGTTGGTGGAAATCCCGCCGTATAACAACCAGTTTTTCTTGGAATACTTTTCCTTTTTCAAGCCAATCTCTCATAATCGGACTCATCCTTTCTTTCCTTATGCCTTGTCAAATTTTAATAGTATATGAAACGATGACCCTTTGCCAAGTTGGGAGTTAACCCATATTTTCCCATTCATTAGCTCGACAATGCTTTTTGTAATTGCCAATCCCAGGCCGGTTCCCGCATGTTTTCGCCTCGTTGAACCATCCAGTTGAACGAAGGGCTTGAATATCCGATAAAGCATTTCTTGAGGAATTCCTGCTCCGGTATCAGAAATCACAAACTCGATTTCCACTTTCCGACCGTTTTCTCTCCGTTTCTTTACCATTACCTTAATTTCCCCATCGTCCGTGAATTTTATGCTATTACACAATAGGTTTTTTAAAATTCTTTTCATTTTTTCATTATCACCTATGAGACTCCAATTTGTACTTCGATCCATTTCCACCGCAAAATGAATCTGTTTTTCTTGAAATACGGACTGATAACTGCCTGACAGTTCATTGATCAGAGAATATAAATTGAAGCGCTGATGCTTTATTTTCATATTCTTTGTTTCAATTTGAGACAGCTCGATTATTCCTTCGATAAGTCCGAGAAGTTCCAGGCTTGACCGCTCGATTTCTTTCACATACTCAATCTGTTCATCTTTTAACTCCGTCTCTCTCAGCAGGTAAAGGAAACCCATAATTCCATTCATTGGCGTTTTGATTTCATGGTTCATGTTGAGCAAAAACTGGGTTTTCATGTCGTTGGCCAGTTGAGCTTGAGTTGCCAAGCGGTTCGTTGCCTTGATTGCTCGTTGCAGTTCTCTGTTCATGCTTTCCAGCTCAACTTGCGCTCGAATCAGTCTCTCATCCTGCCTAATTTTCTCAGTCACTTCGAAACCCATACCCCTGTATTCTTCGATTTCTTTGTTCTCGTTGATTTCAGGATATTCGGTGCATTCCAAGGTTACGAGGTTTCCGTTTTTATCATAAACTTCAATCAGGAATGTTCTTTTTCCCTCTCCCGGGTTTTCATTCGTCTTTTTTTTGTATTGACAGAGAAACGCTTTCTTGTTCATAGGGTGATTGGATAGTATACGATCATTAAACTCAATAAACTCCTGACTGGAAAATCCCAAAAGGTTTTTTATTGAACTGCTCATATAAGTGAACTTTCCTTCTACATTTCTGGTGTAGAAAAAATAATCCAGTCCGATATGATTCATGATTTGCCAATTTTTCTCTTCCTGTCTCCATAGCTCATTCATTTTTTATCAATTCCTTTGTGTCGAATCTATACTGTCTACCTATCTACCCGTTTTTAGAATCTTTAAACGACAAAAGCCGCGGTCCTTCGACAGGCCGCAGCTTCTCTCATCAAAATTCTAAAATCTATTTTTCAATCCCGATTCTGGATTCAACACCTTTTTGGTAATAATGCTTAATTTCTTTCATTTCAGTAACCAGATCCGCTATTTCCAGTATTTCCTCCCGGGCATAGCGTCCAGTAATAATAATTTCTACATGCTCTTTTTTGCTTTTGATAATTTGCAGGACTTCATCGATTCCGAAGAGGCCATAATAAAGGGCGATGTTTATTTCATCCATAATCACAACATCATATTTTCCTGATTGAACCACCCCTGCGATTTTTTTCAACCCTCTCTTCGCTATATCCACATCTTCTTTTTTAGGATTATTGCAAATAAAACAGTCTTTTCCATACTGTTCAATACGAAATCCGGGCAGATAATTCATCGCTTTTAATTCACTGTAATCCATCCCTTTTACAAATTGCCCCATGAATACTTTTTTTCCTGCACATACAGCTCTTAAAGCTAATCCCAGAGCAGCAGTGGTTTTCCCTTTACCGTCTCCGGTGTACACCTGAACATAACCTTTTTCAGACATTTATAAGTCTCCTCTCTTAATAGGCTTTTTTATTAGTATAACATAGGATTGCATCCGGATGAGAAGGAACTCCTTGAAAATTATTCTCATTTATCCGAGTAATCCATTTGTTGCTGGGTATATACAACTTGTACCCATTCACACTTACAATTATCAGTTATAAAATATAAGGAGGCCTTTAAAATGAAAAACCGTACCGATAAAGAACAGCTCGTCCGTTGCCATGATTTAGACAGTGAAGACATCAGTCAGGAAGAGTGTCATTACCTAAGTCAGAAGGAAAAAAGCCGGGTAGATCGAATAAAAAAAGAGGTGTATCAAAAGGATGCACTGGATCGGGCGGAAAATGCCTGTATTTCATGCCACATTGATCAGATCACCCATCGTTACTAATTTTATCCGAAATGTCAAAAGCCCTCATCGAGGGCTTTTTTTATACCAGTTTTCTTTTTACCAGTTCGTCAACGACAAATGAAGCTACATCCTCAGCATAAGATCCGGTGCCGAATCCTGCATCATAACCTAATTCCTTTGCAAGCTCATGGTTAATTCGGGGACCTCCACATACTACGACCATTTTATTTCTCAACCCTTCCGCTTCAAGGAGCTCAATAAGTTCAGTAAGATTGGGAATATGGACATCTTTTTGCGTAACGACCTGAGAAACCAAAAGTGCATCTGCGTTCATCTCTATAGCTTTTGCCACCAAATCCTCGTTTGCTACTTGTGATCCCATGTTATAGGCTTCCATCCCTTTGTATCTTTCTAACCCATAATGGCCATCATACCCTTTCATGTTCATAATAGCATCAATTCCTACCGTATGGGCATCAGATCCGGTACAGGCTCCAATAATTGTTACTGTTCTTTTAATGTTTTCTTCGATAAAAGCTTCCACTTCTTTTTTCGACATGGTTTCCACTTCCACCTTAGGCACTTCAATTGATGTGAAATCTACAGTCTCTTTGCAGCTTCCATAGATAACAAAGAAAGCAAAACCGGGTCCCATATCTTTCATCACAACAACACTGGGATCTTCAAGCCCCATCTTCATCGCTAATCGTCTGGCCGCTTCCTTGGCCTCTTCACTTGCTGATACCGGCAGTGTAAAACTTACCTGTGTCATACCATCATTAAGAGTATCTCCATAGGGTTTCAACTTTGTAAGATCCACTTTTTCGATTGCCATCTTATTCACCACCTTTTAGCATTAAATCTATAAAAGGATTGTAATATCCCGAATCTTTCTTCGCAACTCCATCCAATCCTTTTCCTCCGGTTCTCGAACGCTTCACTCCTCCGAATTTTCCCTCCTCTATGGTCTTGAAAATTCCGTTTCTCTGGATCTCTTCTAAAAGATCATGTGCTTTTGAAAGAACTTCTTTCGCCCGTCCTTGGATAATTCCTCCTTCTTTAAAAGAGATTTCCGAGCCCAGATCTTTACAATTATTAAAAATGTATTTAGCGTTTTCAATTGCTAAAGCTCGATCTTGAATATGAGGAGTGTGAATAGCCTCCGTCATCATTCCCAACAATTGCACACCTTGGTTTGTCCAGATGGAAATCATATTAAACATGGCATCCTGGATATGACCTTTAAAGATATCTCCAGTCTTAAACTTTGTAGGAGGCATATATTTTAATGGGGCTTTAGGGAAAATTTCTCTTGCCATTTGAGCCTGTGCAAGCTCCCACAAAAACCCATTCTCTAAATCCGGTTTCATTTCAAAGGCATGCCCTAAGCCCATCTGCTCCTCTGGAATTCCGGCTTTTAAAGCAAACTGTTCATTAATAAACTGTGATGCCAAAACTGTATGCGCTTCTTCAACTGCATCTGCGGTGGTAAGGTAGTTATCCTCCCCGGTATTAATCATAATCCCCGCATAACCGTTAATAATCCGCGAGAAAAATTGATCTACAAGAGTTCTTTGCATATTAATATCTCTGAATAATATCCCATACAGTGCATCATTCAACATTACATCCAGTCGTTCAATAGCTCCCATTGCTGCAATTTCAGGCATACAAAGTCCTGAACAGTAATTACATAAGTGGATATACTTTCCGACTTCCTCCCCTACTTCATCAAGAGCCTCCCGCATAATTCTAAAATTTTCCTGCGTCGCATAAGTCCCTCCGAATCCTTCAGTTGTTGGTCCGTAAGGGACATAATCCAAGAGGCTCTGGGCTGTGCTTCTGATGACAGCGATAATATCCGCACCTTGCCGTGCTGCAGATTTTGCCTGCATAGCATCTTCATAGATATTTCCGGTAGCTACGATGACGTAAAGGTAGGGTTTATCTCCATCTCCGATAAGTTCTTTATCATGGTCTCTACGCTCTCGATTTTTCTTTATACGCTTTACCATCTTCTCTGCAACTTCCATGATTGCACTTTGGATTTCCTTATCTTTTTCAACTGGAATTTTCATTAAATCGATTTCTCCTTTGGCAATTCCCTCTGCGATTTCCTGCGGACCTACCTTTAAAGAAACCATAGCATTTCCGATCCAAAATGCTGCTCCTTTGCCAAGTCCTCCCCCATGTTTAATATTGTCTACAACGATATTGGGCAAAGGGTTGTCCGTATCATCGGTTCCATCGATTCCCAATAGCCTTGCAACGGTTCTTTCAACTGTGACGGTTGTGTGTTCATCAATGAAGTATTGAACATCCTCAGCAATTGACCTGGCTGCTTTACGTGCTTCTTCAATCATTGTCGTGTCCAAATTTAATTTACTCTCCATAACAATCCTCCTTTAATCCATCTCTTGCTTTTTTGTCTTCAGGGCCTTTTCTGCTTTCTCGAGAATCTTCTCGTTTAGGCCCATGAGCCTTGCAATCATCATTGCCTCTTTCGGCACTTCCCGGTCTGCTTCTCCATGCTCCAGGCGATAGTCCATCAAATCCTCCAATCGGCCCTTTCCATCCCCGGCTTTATCCAATACCTCCTTTATTTCTTCCGGTTTTCGGTTTCGAAGACCCACAACCTGAAGATGTTTCACTCCCTTAATTTGTGTCAATCCGTCCAAATGTGTTGTTACGACAGTAATTCCAATCACTTGCTTAAAATATTCGATCACACCGTAAGAGATTCCATATCCCTCGCTGGGATTCGTTCCCCTTCCCAGTTCATCCAACAAAATAAGACCATTGCTTTGTTGATCATCTGTGAGATTTTTTAAATGGTAAATTTCGCTTCCAAAGGTTGAAAGACCCTGCTCCTCCGATTGTCCATCCCCTGAAGAAAAATAGACAAAAGAGAAGGGTCCCACCGTCGCCTCCTGTGCAGGTACATACAGTCCCAACTGTGCCATCCCTGCAATCAGAGCGATAAGCTTCAGAGTAATGGTTTTCCCTCCCATGTTTGCACCGGTTACGATGGTCACCCCTTCTTCTAACGAGATATCCACCGGCATGTATTCTTTCCCTTCTTGATGAAGCCGGTGTTCGACAACAGAGTGTCTCCCCTTAAGAAAATGTATATAGGGATCATCGACAATCCTTGGTTCCACACCCCTCATATCATCACCCAACAGAATTTTCCCTATGGTCAGATCCAACTCTCCGATGATATGAATATTTTTATTGATTTCATCAATAAAGTCTCTCACTCGTTGGGTGAGGATTTTTCGAATCTCAAACTCCTCTTCCTCTTCCTCCATCTTCAATTTTTGGCTTTCTTCTCTCAATAAAATCACTTCATCCGTAGGGACGATCTTAAAAACATAGCTTCTGTAGGTTTCAGAAAGAAAGTACACAAGACTGCACTCCTCTGCTCTCTTAGCCATTGATCGATCTTCCTTCGGGATTAGAACTTCATTGTTCATCTTCGGTTTAATCTCAAGCTCTTCAAAGACTTTTTGCCTGAGTTGATTTTGAATTTCCTGAATTCTCCCGGTAATTTTACGTTTCTTTTCCCGCAACTCATACAACCTGTTGGAATAGCTGTCATAAATATAAAAAGTCCTTACCCTGGATCCTTCAGGATCCAGAGCTTTAATTAACGGTGCCAATGACTCCATCTGGAACTTTTCAAGGGAGAGTTGCGGATACCGTCGTAAAAACTCCAGCAACTCCTCCATCACCATAATTTGGTTTTTGATCTCGAACAGTTCAACTTCATTAAGGATCTCTTGATCCATTACCCTCTTCAAAGACCCTCGAAGATCCTTAAATTCAGATAGGAAACCTTTCAGGTTCCAGAGAATCGACTGACTGCTTTTCAATCCCCTGCGAAAGATACCCATTTCTCTATAGATCCTTCTTAAGTCTTCAATTTGAGAATGACTGTGGGGAAACATCCTTTCTTTGTGATCTTTTCCGTAATCTGTTTGAACAGGAAGCCAATCGATAATCTGCTCCAAACCCACTTCCCGAAGGTTTTTCCTGCTCATATATTCATTCATAAAAATCATCTCCTTCGAGCATTACATCAATAACGGGGATTCTTAGAAGATCCTTCATTTTTTTATGGAACTCCTCGGGCTGAAACTCATATCCCTGGGGAGCATAGGGATTGACCGAAACTGCCAACACCTGGATTGGTTCAACCACTTGCATCCGAACTCCCCGTCTTTTAAATTTGAGCCAGTCATGATAGGCAATAAATATTTTTGTTCCGTCGTGCACAATGAAAGTGACTTTTTTGTATAGGGGAGTAACCGCTATTAGATCCTCGAGTGTTTTTCTGACTAACGACCCGGGGAAAACAATATACTCTGTCGACTCCTCAATCGCTCCTCCGATAATTCTTCCAGCATTCAATGCCGTTTTAAGATTCAGTTCTGTGCTACTCCCATTCTTATGCACCAAGCCAATTACACTTTTTTCCATGAGTTTTTTCGCTTCTTCAAGAATGATGGGATTGCTGACTTTTTCCAGACCGAATAATTCCACCTGATGTGCTGTCTCCTCCAAAACCCGATCGATACTTCTGCTGACCACCGCTCCCGTAGAAAGGATCGTTGCATCCGTGATTTCAGGAGAGGCAGCGGTTTTCCTGTTGATTGCTCCATCAACCAGGACAACATCGACGCCGTAAAGAAGCATCTTCTTTGCAACCTCCCGAATCTCCCAATTATTACCGGGACCCGCGATTTCCACAAGTCCATTCTCTTTCACGCGGCAAAGCACAATGGGTCCCAGAGTTGTTCGATATTCAGTCACTTCAAGGATTTCCAGCCGTGCATCGGCGTTTAGGATTGTGTCTTGAGCAGTCGCAATAATCGTTCCTTCCATCACATGAATCACAGGCTTTTCCGTTTTTGTTACCAGATCCTCCCGTTCACCATCTCTTCCGATGGAAGTGAGGCCGAGTGTAATATACTTTTTATAGGCTTCTTCAATCAACTTATTGAGAACGACAGTTTTGCCTGCATTTTTTGCCATACCCACCACCGATACCACACGATACTTACCGTAAATAAGCTTCATCAGCAACTCAAGACACCCCCTCCCATTGTTTGCTGCCTGCAGGTCTATTTCTTGCTTCTTTGCAAGCGTTTCAATTGAGCAGGTTCTAAAGATATTCGCTTCCCTGCCAGCAATGACGCCACCCCTTCAACCTCATCGGCCTTTTTCCCCGAACAAATCTCGCAATTCGGATGATCTTCGTAAGGCTTAGGCTCAGTGTATGTGGTGATAACCCCTTCATAGTTTCTAAGTACTACCTTATTTGCTGACTGTGAGATCATGTAACTGGGCATAACAGGAATTTTCCCTCCGCCACCGGGAGCATCTACAACAAAGGTCGGCACAGCATACCCGGAAGTGTGTCCCCTTAGTCCTTCAATAATTTCCAACCCTTTTGCTACAGGAGTCCTAAAGTGTTCAATTCCCATAGAAAGGTCACATTGGTAAATGTAATAAGGGCGCACCCGATTTTTTACTAAATTATGCACAAGGTCCTTCATGATATGAACACAGTCATTAATTCCACGCAACAGAACAGATTGATTTCCCAGGGGAATTCCTGCATTCGCCAATAAACGCAAGGCTTCTTTCGTCTCTCCTGTGATCTCTTTCGAATGATTAAAGTGGGTATTCAGCCAAATCGGATGATATTTTTTCAACATATTTACGAGGTCGGGTGTGATTCTTTGAGGCATGACCACTGGTGTTCGCGACCCCAGTCGAATGATCTCTACATGTTCAATTTTACGAAGCTCTTGTATAATATATTCCAGACGTGCATCGGAAACCAATAGACAGTCTCCTCCTGAAAGAAGAACATCTCTCACTTCCGGTGTGTTTCTAATGTATTCGATTGCTTGATCAATGCGATCCTTAGGCTGTTCCTTATCCTGTTGCCCGGCAAAACGTCTTCTTGTACAATGGCGACAATACATAGAGCACATGTCTGTGATTAGTAACAGTACCCGATCAGGGTATCGGTGTGTAAGACCGGGAACCGGAGAATCAACATCTTCACTTAAAGGATCTTCCATGTCGGCTTTTCCTTTTTCAAGCTCCGATGTGCTTGGGATCGCCTGCAGACGTACAGGACAGTTTGGATCATTTTCATCCATTAATGCAGCATAATATGGAGTAATTCCCATTCGCAGTATAGATAGGGTATCCAGCACTCCTCTTTCTTCTTTTTCAGTAAGGTTTACAACTTTCTTCAAATCCTCCAAGTTGGTAATCCGATTTTTCACTTGCCACTTCCAATCATTCCACTGCTCTTCCGTAACATCTTTCCATAATTCAATGCTTTTATAATCTCTCATGTTTCCACTCCTTTATTTTCTCAAATTGAAATGATACTTATATTCCCACCTAACTGTAAAGTTCCTGATACACCTTTCGAAGTTCATCGCTTTCTCGTAGTATTTGAAGAGATATTTCAGCATGTCCTTTTGTATAGCCGTTTCCGATAATCATTGTCGTATCCCGTCCTACTCCTTCTGCTCCTAATGCAGCTTTTGTAAAGTTTGTCGCCATAGAGAAAAAATACACCAAACCGTCGGTTTTTGCCGCCAGTATACTTCCCATTTCAGTATTATTCACATTTACACAATTGATCACAACATCTGCCATCTCACCATCTGTCAATTGCTCAATTGCATTTTTCACTGCAAGAGCGTCTGTTGCATCCACAGCCACGTATTTATCTGCCAGTCCTAAAGACTTAGGCCTTTCAATTGATTTCTCGCTATGAGCAAGACAGATTACCTGACCGGTGATTCCTGCTCTTTTTTTCGCTTCATACAGACAGAGCATTCCCGACTTCCCTGCTCCTCCAATCACCACGACACGATGACCAGGTTGAACCAGTTTTGCAGTCTGAGCCGGGGCACCTGCAACATCAAGCACGGAGAGGGCTAAGTTTTCCGGCAAATCCTGGGGAAGCTTTGCATAAATTCCGGATTCAAAGAGAATGGCCTTTCCTTTTATGTCCACTTGATCAATATCCATTCGGATTTCAGTAATTTCCTCAATCACTAGGGGAGTTAAAGAGAGAGAGACTAATGTTGCAATTTTGTCCCCTTCCTTAATGTCCCTCTGTCCTTTTAGAGCCGATCCGATCTTTCTAACGGTTCCGATTAACATCCCACCGGATCCTGTAACAGGATTTTGGTGTTTCCCCCGTTCTTCGACGATCTTTAGCATGATCTCTTTAATTTTCTCCGGGTCTTTCCCCGCTTGATCTTTAATCTGAGTAAAACTTGCGGAATCAATATTCAGAGTTTGAACGTCAACTAATATTTCATTGTCATAAATCTCCATCCGATTGTCCACTTTCAGTGCCGGTTGGGGTAATACCCCTTTCGGTTCCAAAACTCGATGAGTCCCTAAAGAGCACCCTGTTTTTTCCATTGAAAACCCTCCTTCAATTATTATTTCTATTATTCATAGCATACTATACTCCTCTGTTTAGTGTTGCAAAAACTATGCCAATATTATAACAATCCGTTCGAGCGATCCCCGGTCCTTCAAACCTTTGTTTTTCAATGTCCTATGTGATTGCATTCTGCTTTCTTTTTAACACCCCCACGGTTTATTAGCATAAGAAAAAATAGCCGCCCATTATTCGGCGGCTATTCCATACTTTTTCATTTTATACTGCAGGGTTTGTCGGGGAATTTTCAGAAGCTGAGCAGCCTTTGTCACGTTCCCGCCGGTTTCTTTTATTGCATCCTGAATAAACTGTTTTTCCCAGTGCTTCATACTCTCTTTTAAAGAAAATTGAAAAGCTTTACTTTGTTTTTCTCCACCGCTGAACAAAGTAAGATGGCTTGGAAGATCTTCCTCCGTAATATAGTGCCCATCAATCATGTTCATTGCTCCCTCAATCACATTCTCCAACTCTCGAATATTTCCCGGCCAATGATATTGATAAAATACCTGTAACACACCCGTTGTAATTCCTTTGACATTTCGGTTTAATAAACGGTTATACTTCGCAATAAAATGCTGAACCAGAGTTTTCAAATCATCTTTCCGTTCAACAAGATCTGGAATTCTAAAGGCGACCACACTCAAACGGTAGAAAAGATCGTCCCGTATCTTCCTTTCTTTCATTGCATGATAAGGATCCATATTCATTGCAGCAATAATCCTGACATCAACCTTCTTTGTCTTAACATCGCCAATTCTTCGTATCCTTCCTTCTTCCAGAACTCTTAACAATTTCGCCTGTAATTCAAAGGGCATGGAATTGATTTCGTCCAAAAACAAGGTTCCTCCGTTGGCTAGTTCGAATAGCCCCGGGCGGTTATCCGCATCGGTGAAACTTCCCTTCACCGTACCGAAAAGTATACTCTCCAGGAGAGTTCCGGGAATTGCAGCACAGTTCTGAGCGATAAACGGCTTTTCTCTTCTTCTGCTGGAATTATGAATTGCCTGCACAATTAACTCTTTTCCCGTTCCAGTGCTCCCGTAGACCATGACCGAAGAATCATTTTCTGCGGTTCTCATCGCTTTTCTTTTCAAAGAAACAATTTCCTTCGTGCTTCCAATAATATCTTGGAACCTGAATTTTGCAGTGCCCTTCTTCTCTTCAACTGTGGCTCCTTCTTCATTATACAGTTCTTTTTGTAAGTCAATCAGTTGTTCGGAAAGGGCTCTGACTTTCGTTATGTCTCGGGAAATTTCGATTGCGCCCAGGATATTTTCATCTTCAATAATTGGAATGGATGTGTTGATTGTCGTTATTTTATTTCCTTTGAAGTTCAGAAATTCCTGTTTTACATCATGAATCGATTCCCCGGTTCGAAGCACCTGTAATAAGGTGCTTGTTTTATCTGTGAGGGAAGGATAGACACTCAAAACATGATTCCCGATCACATCTTCCCTTTTCACATCATCCATCTCCAAAGCAATCTCATTAGAGTATCGAATTTTTCCACGATGATCAATGATTTGAATTCCTTCATCGATATGGTTGAGAATTTTTTCCATTGTGAAAACTGTTAATAAACTGTCCATATAACCACCGCCTGTTTTTAAGCTTTTTATACCCCTGTTCGCCGATATTTAAGCATATTTTTGAAAGCTCTCTTTACTCCTTCATTATAGCATAGCATTAATCGTAGTGGGAATTTTCAAACTGATTGATGCTGACTTCTTCCATTTTTCTCTTTCATCCATGCTTTAATAATGGTACAATAAGTGAGGATTTAAGTATGAGGAGGTACCTAAAGTGTCAATAATTGAAGCTATTATTTTAGGAGTCGTTCAAGGAGTCACAGAATTTTTACCGGTTAGTAGCTCAGGTCATTTAGCCCTTACACAATTTCTAATGGGGACCCCGGATGACCAGATTTTTTTTCTTACCGTTATGTTACATATCGGAACGCTGTTTTCTGTCCTTGTTGTCTATTGGACTGATCTCTATCAGATGACTTTGGAGTTCTTCAAAATGTGTTGGGACATTATTCGCGGTAAAGGCTTAGGACTCGATAACATCTATCGAAAACTTGCCCTGCTAATTATCGTCGGTAGTATTCCTACAGCATTGATGGGCATTCTCTTAAAAGATATCTTTTCTGAAGTATACACTTCACAGCGGGTCATCGGTTTTGCATTGCTAATTACCGGAACCCTTTTATGGACTTCGGAGAATTTAACAATCTTCAAAAAGAATCGGAAGGGAATAAAAGAAATGTCATGGCTGAATGCGGTTATTGTTGGAGTATTCCAGGGGCTTGCCATCACTCCCGGAATGTCACGATCCGGATCAACGATTTCTGGTGCTCTGTTTCAAGGAATCAATAAAGAAGCAGCCACCCGCTACTCCTTTCTCCTGTCATTCCCGGTTATTGCAGGTGCAAGTCTTCTTGAAGCAAGAGAAGCAATGGAGTATGGAATGGGTGATGTTTCGTTGAATATGCTTCTTCTGGGAATTTTTGTCTCCTTTTTATCCGGTGTTTTTGCAATCCGTACTTTGATTCGTATGATCTCAAGGGGAAAACTTTATTACTTCTCCTATTACACCTGGACGTTGGGAACCGCATCTATTATTCTCTCTTTTATATATTAATATGCTGGAATTCATCACAAATATTTCCTTCTCCGGCATTAGAAAGAGGAGGTATCTTTTTACCTCCTCTGTTTCTTGTTTGAAATATATCGGTTTAATTACAAGAAAATGTGGTACTAATACAATAGAGTCAAAATAAGGGGTTGAAGCTTGTGGAGTTTCAAGAAAATGAAAAAATCAGACTTGTATTGATGATCTTAACCTCTCTTATTATAGTAGGTACCATTGGTTACGCTTACTTCCTGGATGTAAGTATTCTTGATGCCTTGTACATGACGGTCATTACCATCTCCACTGTAGGTTACACAGAAGTTGGTGAAATGAATGATCAAGCTAAAATTTTTTCAATGTTAATTATCTTCATAGGTTTAGGAACCGTCGGTTATGGATTCACAAAAGTCGTATCCTTATTTATGGAAGGTACATTTAGAGATACTTGGAGGAGGAAAAAAATGGATCGTAGGATTGAAGAGCTTAAAGATCATTACATATTATGTGGTGCTGGAGAAACAGGCCAAAGTGTCATTGATCAGTTTCAAAAAAGAAATGTTCCTTTTGTCGTCATCGATCAAAGAGAGCGAATTGTTCAGAGCCTTATGGATGATGGCGTTCTGGTCATTCAAGGCGACGGAACTCACGAGGATTCCTTGGAGAAGGCGAATATAAAAAATGCAAAAGGATTGATATCTGCCCTTTCTGATGATGCAGACAATGTATTTGCAGTGCTTACAGCCAGACAAATGAACGAAAACCTTTATATCGTCTCCAGGGCAGTGGAAAGAAACTCTATAGAAAAACTGAAAAAAGCGGGAGCAAACAATACAATCTCTCCAAATGAAATCGGGGGAATGCGAATGGCTTCCTTCGTGACCAGACCTGCTATCATCTCGTTTTTGGATATCATAACCCGGGCGGGGGATGTCATTCTTGATTTAGAGGATGTAGTAATTTGCGATCAATCCAGTTTAAAAGGGCAAACACTTAAAGAGGCAAAAATTCCCGAACGAACCGGACTAATAGTTTTAGCCCTTCAAAAGAAGGGAGAACCTGCACCCTTACTGAATCCCAGTTACGATGAAATTCTAGAGGAAGGGGATGCAATGATTGTCCTCGGGCAGGAAGAACAGGTGAACAGCCTCAGAGAGCTTGGCTGTGATGATGGGTCCAGAAATCCGATTAAGCGACTAAAAAAATAAAGAAATCCCTGCAGATTGATACTGCGGGGATTTCTTTATTTTTTTATTCTTCTTTACTCTTCTTTCTTTTTTTATTCCAGCTGGTCAACAACGCCGCAATTCCTCCCGCTAAAAAGGACACTATAATTACAAGAAACAAGGGAAGCTCTACCCTTAATAACAACAGATTTATGCGTACCTCCTGGGTATTCACAAGGGCAAAAATCAATACAAGAACCAATAAAATTATACTTACAATTGTTTGGACGCTCACTGTTCTTCCCTGAGCTGTATCACTTTGAGAAGCAGGGATCTCAGCTCTATGCCTGTTTTTTTCTTTTTCCTTCTCATCCTCTTTCCTGTTGAGTGATTTCTCCTTTGAATCAGACATCATTCACCCTCCTTTCATTAAATCCGTTATCTTTTATTCCTTACCCCGAAACTTATTCCTCAATCATAAGCCTTATCTAAGGTTTTTTTTACTTGTAAACGAATAGAAGCCCTTTCGGGCTTCTATTTGGATTTCCAAAAACCGGGGATAAAAAACAAGAAAACGGTAAATAACTCCAGTCTTCCAAAGAGCATAAACAAAGAAAAAAGCATTTTACTCGGGTAACTGAAATCCGCATAATTCTGGGTAGGACCCACCAACTCAAACCCCGGTCCAATGTTTCCCAGAGTTGCTGCGACAGAGGAAACTGCAGTAACAATTCCGACCCCTTCCAAAGAAATTAACAGGGTTCCCGCAGCAATAATCAGCATGTACAAAAAGAAAAAGCTTGTCACTGCCGTTACAATATTGGACGAGATGGCTTTTCCATTCAGCGTTACCGGCAAATAGGCTTGAGGATGAAGAAGCCTTAAAACCTCTCTTCGAATGACGACCCCGAGGATCAAAAGTCGAACAATTTTAATTCCTCCACCAGTGGAACCTGCACTGCCACCCACAAACATCAAAACAAAGATAACTGCTTTACTGAACGCAGGCCACTGATCAAAGTCCGTAGTCCCGTACCCTGTCGTTGTTGTAATCGAAGCGACTTGGAAGAATGCCTGTTTAAGGACTTCGAAGAATCCCTCATAATGGTCCAACAAAAATAAATTGATCGTAACTAAAATTCCTGCAATCACGATAATCGATATATACAGTTTAAACTCGGAGTTTTTTATAAGGCTTTTCCACTTCCCTTTATAAAGTTCATAATAGAGTGCAAAGTTCACTCCGGCTGCAATCATAAAAAAGGTAATAACCCACGTGGTGTAACTGCTGCTATATGCTCCGATACTTGCATCTTTGACTGAAAACCCTCCGGTGCCAACAGTTCCAAAGGTATGTACCAATGCTTCATACAAAGACATTTCTCCAATGAAAAGCAGAAAAATCTGCAGTAATGTCATCCCGAGATAAGCGGTATACAAAATTTTTGCAGTATCTTTTACTCTCGGAACAAGTTTGTCTGACATGGGTCCTGGACTCTCGGCTTTAAAAATCCGGAAAGCGCCTACACCTAAAGCCGGTAGTACGGCTAAAGTCAACACGAGAATTCCCATTCCTCCCAGCCAATGGGTTAAAGATCTCCAGAAGAGAATTCCCTTAGGTAGTCCTTCAATCTCTGTAAGAACTGTGGCACCGGTCGTTGTCAGACCTGATACCGTCTCAAAGAAAGCATCAATCATGCTGGGAATAACTCCAGAAAAAACAAAGGGCAGGGACCCAAAGAAGGATACGAGTACCCACCCGAAAGTCACTATACTTAATGCTTCCCGCGATTGCATTTTCTTTGATTTTCCTGCAATAGTCACCATGGTACTTCCCGTAAGAATTAACAGAACAATAGTGAAAAGAAAGGGATTTGTATTCTCACCATAATAAAAGGCAATTGCCATAGGAACTGCGAGAACAATTGACTCAAATAGAAGAAGGGTCCCTAAGACCTTTATAACTATTCCAAAGTTCACCAAATACCCCTCCTCTGGTTTTATAGAACAATTTCTTGAGAATTTTCACTTCCGACTGCAGGATGAAAATAATCAATCGTTCTTCCGGTCCTACCACCGTGTCTCCGTTAGGAATAATGACTTCACCATTACGCACAATTGCTCCTACGATCAGTCCTCTTGGAAGGTTCAATGCTTTTAATGGTTTCCCGACGATTGCAGAGTTTTCTTGAGTAATCAGCTCGATTACTTCCGCTTCTCCGCCAAGTAGCAATGACAGTGATGCAACCCTTCCTCCCTGGGTATAACGTAATATTTCGCTGGCAGTAATAAGAACCGGATTAATAGCTACGTCAATTCCCAGCTGCTCGATAATCGGAATATAATTTGGCCTGCTCACTTTCGCAATCACTTTCGGAACTCCATGTTTTTTTGCCAACAATGCCAACAAAAGATTTTCTTCATCATATCCGGTTAGAGATACTAATGCATCGGTTTCTGCAATGTTTTCTTCTTTAAGTAAGTCACTATCCGTTCCATCTCCGTGAATAATCAGTGCTGCCGGAAGCTCTTCTGCAAGATAACGGCATCGCTCTTCGCTTCTTTCCACAATTTTTACATTTACACCGGATTTAATCAGATTTTTTGCCAAATAATACCCTGCTTTTCCTCCACCTAGGATCATCACTTTCTTAGCACTCTTACTAACGCTTGGTTTCCCGCAATCGGTGCAGTAATTATTAACTGTCTGTTTTTCCCCGATGATATAGACCAAATCCGATTCTAGAATGATCGTATCACCATGTGGAATAATAATTCCCCCATCTCTTTGAATCGCTGCGATAAGCATCGGACCTGGGATATCCAGTTCTTTCAGTCTGGTATTTTTTGCAAGAGGCAGGTTCTTTGCCCGAAATTCTGTCATTACTACCCGGCCATTTGCAAAATCTTCCATATGAAGAGCTTTTCCCTTAATTACATACTTTGATATTTCCTTTGCTGTTTCCAGTTCCGGATTTGCAACATAGTCGATTTGCATCTCCTTTTTTACAAAATCGATTTGTTTGGAATATTCGGGGTTTCTTACTCTCGCTGCGACTTTCTTACACCCAAGTTTTTTCGCAGTTGATGCAATTAAAATATTGGCTTCATCGCTACTTGTTACAGCAATCAACAAATCCTTCTCGCCGGTCTTTAAACTTTTCAGCAATGATAATTGAGCGCCATTTCCCCGAACAGTCAACACATCCAATTGATTGTCCGCTCGTTCTAAAGCTTTTGCGCTGACATCAATCATAATTACATTATTATCTTCTATTTCAAAGGCTTCCGCCAGTTTATAGCCGACTTTTCCTGCCCCAACTATTATTATCTCCAATTGGCTCATCCTTTCTTCAAGCATCTTAAAGTTTTTATCATTTCTATTATAACGAATTGTCGAATAAAAACAAACCTTAGTATTCTATGGTTTATACAAGAATGTAGTATTCATTATCATTTCATGATACAATATTTTTTAATCAGAATCAAATAATAAAAATGACGTTGGTGAACCTATGGAGCTCAGAGTTAAAACCCGTGAAATAAACCCTACAAGATTCATTGTGTTAGGTTTTTCAGCTGTTATTTTCATTGGCAGCATTTTATTAATACTACCCGTCTCAACGGTAGAACGTGTAAGCACAAATTATGTGGATGCACTGTTTACCGCTACATCAGCTGTCGCTGTGACCGGTTTGGTCGTTGTTGACACCGGAAGCTATTGGTCAACTTTCGGACAAATTGTTATCCTAAGCTTAATTCAAATAGGAGGATTGGGCTTTATGACCATGGTCACAATGTTTGCGATGGCCGCAGGCAAGAAGATTTCCTTAAAGGAGAGAATTTTACTTCAAACATCCTTAAACCAGACTGATCTATCCGGTATAGTTCGTTTAACAAAGTATATTTTTCTCGGTACCTTAACTATCGAAAGTATTGGTGCCCTTTTCCTTTCAACACGATTTGTTCCGATCTATGGCTGGTCAAAGGGAATAGGGTATAGCATTTTTCATTCAGTCTCTGCTTTTTGCAATGCAGGTTTCGATCTTATCGGCGATGGAAGAAGTCTGATGCCTTTCGTAAGAGATCCCGTAATTAATTTCACCATACCTCTACTGATCATACTAGGCGGGTTGGGTTTTACAGTTATATTGGATTTAGCAGTTAACTATAGAAATCGAAAAGAGTGGTCCTTTCATACTAAGCTTGTCTTGATCATCTCCGGTTTGCTTTTGGGGATAGGTTTCCTGCTGTTTTTAATATTAGAGTGGGGGAATCCTGCCACCTTAGGTGATATCTCCATTTACGAACGGCCAATGGCTGCTTTTTTCCAGTCAGTAACAACCAGAACAGCAGGCTTTAATACTATTGATACAGCAGGACTTACTGATGCCTCAAAATTCCTCACCATCATTTTGATGTTTATCGGAGGCTCTCCGGCATCAACAGCCGGCGGAATAAAAACCGTCACCTTTGGAATCATTCTTTTTACAATTATTTCTGAAATCCAAGGAAAAAGAGATACTGAGGTATTTAGACGGAGAGTTCCCCGCCAGATCATCAACCGTGCCCTTACCATAATGCTGGTCGCTCTTGGATTAGTGGTTGTTGTAACAATGATTTTAACGATTACGGAAAGTCATCTCTCATTTATGGATATTATTTTCGAAACCACATCTGCGTTCGGGACGGTAGGCCTCTCTGTAGGAGCAACTTCATCTCTAAGTCCATTTGCGCGCATCTTGATAACTCTCCTTATGTTTGCCGGACGCGTAGGCCCTTTCACACTTGCTTTGGCACTAATGCAAAAACATCACAAAGATGCGGGAAAAATCAGCTACCCTGAAGAAAAAGTGATTATCGGCTAAACCTTTACTCTGTAAGAAAGGACTGATTCCATGAAACAATTTATCGTAATCGGTTGTGGACGTTTCGGTGGCAGTGTTGCTAAAACCTTGGTAAAGCTTGGACATGATGTGCTTGCCGTTGACAAGGATGAAGCTACAATCCAAGAGCTTTCAGATCATGTAACCCATGCAGTCCAAGCAAGTGGCACTGACGCAAATGCTCTTCATTCTCTGGGAATTAAGAACTTTGACGTAGCCGTTATTTCTGTCGCCACTGACATTGAAACATCAATTATGGCCACGCTCATCGCGAAAGAGGCGGGAATTGATTATATCATTGCAAAGGCACAAAGCGACCTGCATGCAAAAGTGCTTTATAAAATCGGTGCTGACCGGGTTGTTTTTCCGGAAAGAGAAATGGGCGAGAGGGTTGCTCACAATATCGTGGCTCATAATATTCTTGATTATATCGAACTTTCTCAGGAGTATAGCATTATCGAGCTGCAATCTCCAAAGGATTGGATCGATAAAGATCTTGCTGCTCTGGATTTAAGGGCAAAATTTGGTATTAATGTATTGGCAATAAAAGGAGGGGACGAGATCAATATTACTCCCAATGCTGAAGATATAGTAAATAAAGATGATGTTCTTGTTGTCATTGGACATAAAAAGGATCTTAGAAAAATTCAAGGATTATAAAATAAGGACTTATCCTCCATGAGGATAGGTCCTTGTTTTATAGTACATTCATTTTCCACCTTGTCACATGTATTCCTTCAGTTCAGACAGCTTAGTGATTGTGGGATACTCTTTTTCCTGAAATATATCCCAGGAATTATTGCTCCCCATAATCCCGACAAAATTAAACCCACATGCTTCTGCAAACAGCATATCTGTGATGCTGTCTCCCACATAAAGCACTTCATTCGGCAGAAATCCATGGATTTCACTAAAAGCTTCCCCCATATGAGGATCCGGCTTGCCTCGATAAAAACCGTCATCGCTTCCGATAAAGTGAAAATACTTCAGAATTCCCAACCTTTGAAGATTATCCAACGTTGATTCCTTGCTGTCTGCCGTTGCAAGACCTATAATATATCCATCTTTATATAAACTTTTTACTGTTTTAACCGCATCCTGTATCGGAACAATCTCAGAATTTTTCCCATGCTCCACCATAATCTGTCTTAGCAGATCTTTCGTAAAGTAAGGATCTGCAATTGCAGTTTCCCATTGAGAAATAATATCTTCCACCGTTGCGTACTGAATAAGACTTTCTTTTTTGAAGGAACTTTCCATGAATCCTGAAACATCTTTGATTTTTTTCGTTTTCTCTTTTGATAAGCCATGCTTTTTTTCAAGGGCTTCAAAAATGTCTTTGAAAATTTTATGCCAGGTTTCTTCAAATTCGATCAGTGTTCCATCTTTATCAAACAGAATTCCTTTGATCATTACAATGTACAACTCCTTAAATAATTGATTTTCCTCACTTCCCCATCAGAAAAACTCTTTTGTCGCCTTTACTTTCATATGCAGCCTTTAGAAGATAGACACTGCCGGTGAAAAATCCAAGAATCATCATTAACACAATCCAGACGATTTTTGCGCCTACGCTCTTTTCCCTCAGAGCAATCCAGATCGAGAAAATGATAAATCCAACATACAAGTCAACCAATGAGACGATGCCCCATGGATTTCTTAACAGCTCTCCTCCATCGTCTGTGAAATTTCCATTGAGAAATCCGTTTCCGATTGCCGCCATCATAGCGATGACACCTAACCACCCAATGATTTTAACTGCCCTCATGGTTCAAGCCTCCTTTTAGTAGATCAACTGTAACTGCGAAAATATATACCCTTGATTTGATCCAGTAATCCGATAAACGAAGTTCGAAACTTAAAAATACAACTTTTTATTGCTTTTCTTTCAGTGATCCTCCATAATGTAATAAACGCGTTTTATAATTAACAATGATTAGGAGGAGAGATCGTATGGTTAACAAAGCACGGGGCAATCTCTATGCAGCAATAGGAGTCTCAATCTTCGGTGTAAACTTTGTCAGCATGAAATATCTACTGGGCTATCTGCCCCCCTTCGCTATTACGTTTTCCCGTTTTTTTATCGCCACGATCTTTTTATATGCTTTGCTGAAAAACAAATCGTTTGACTCACTGAAGCCAAAAACCGTCTTATGGAAGGATCAGGTCCAATTCATGATCAGTGGTGTTTTAGGCGTAGGAATCTATTATATTTTCCAGACCCTGGCTCTGGTTCATCTAACCGCTTCCTTAACTGCTTTAATTTGTGCTTTGATTCCCCTGTTTACCCTCTTAACAAATGTGATCATCTTTAGAAAGCCGTTGAAATGGTTTTCCATCCTTGCGTTTATCATCGCACTTTCAGGGGTCTATATGGTATTGAATACACCTTTGGGAGATTTAAGAGAATCATCAGAGCTCCAAGGCATCTTTTATATGTTTTTCGCGATTTTCAGTTGGATTGCATATACCTTCAAAACCTACACATTGCAGAGAAAATTCACCAGTTTATATCTCCTTTACAAGCAATGTTTATTCGGAACCGTGTTTCTTTTCTTCTTTGCCCTTTATGATCTTCCTGAATTTATTGCTCCTTTCAATGAGGCGGAACTGATTCTGCCACTAACCCTGAATCTTCTTTTTGTGGGAGTAATCTGCTCAGCAATTGGTTATTATTATTATGTCCAGGGCATGAACCTGGTGGGTGTTGAAGTTGCATCTTTATACATGAATCTGATGCCTGTGGTGACCACTGTTGTGAGCTTTTTCATTCTGAAAGAAGCGATCACCCCAAAAACGGTTTTTGGAATGCTCCTTGTTCTCGCTGCACTTTATTCGATTTCCCTAAAGGATCTATGGACTGCAAAAAAAGACGCCTCTTTCAAAAGGCGCCAGCTACAGAGCTGATTTAACCAAAGATCGAATAGATTTTTTTGTTGATGGGATCGGCATACTCTTTAATTTCTGTATACACTTGATCAATTACTTTCGTATACAAATCATGATGCTCGGGAATCGGTTCAAAGGAGTCCTTAATTTTAACCATTCTCTCCACAGCTGTCTTATAATCTGGATAACATCCTGCCCCCACTGCCACATTAATGGCAGCACCAATTCCTGCTGCATTGTTAATGACGTTCCTTACGCTCTTAATGCCGTAGACATCGGCGAAAATTTGCATAAATAAATCACTGTTGGATCCTCCGCCTGAAACAATTACTTGTTTCGGTTTTTCTCCCAGTTCTTTGCACATTTTATCCACACTGATTTTCATTGTCATTGCGATGGATTCCATAATCGAACGATACATATGTCCCCTTTTATGGCGGCCGTCCAGGCCAATGAACAGTGCCTTCCGGTATGGCATCGAGTTAGGGGCTAAAAATTCTCCAACAGTCATCAATCCGTCACTGCCGGGATGTATCTCTTTTGCTTCCTCTTCGAGGAGGTCTTCCACTGTTCTTCCTCTACGCACTGCGGTTTGTTCGATCTCCTTTCCGATCAGATCTTTAAACCAGGAGATGCTCCACATCCCTCTTCGAATTCCATTGCTGGTTTCATAAAGATATTCATGTGGGATTGCCGCTAAATTTGACCAATAATGTTCAGCGGAATCTGTATATTCTTCACCTCTCATCATTCCCCCAATATAGGTTCCTAATGATACAAGAATGGAGTCCTTGTTGTGGATACCGGCACCTAGGGCTTCTGCCGCTTTATCATTTGCGGTGGCGTATACCGGGCATCCTGCCGGCAGCCCGGTTGCTTCATGGGCCTTCTTTGTAATTTCTCCTAATTGTTCTCCGGGCAGTGCCAAATCAAAAAGCATATCCCTTGTCAGATTATACGGAGTATACTCTGAAGGTTTATCACTCCATTTCCAATTTTTCCGGTCAAGGGGTCCGTAAATCCCTTCATAGTTCGCTGCCGTGTCTTTAAATTCACCGGTCAACCGGTGAGTGAGATATCCTGTCGTCGTCGTAACAAAGGCTGTTTCGGGAATATTCTGCTGATATGGCTCGGATAAACGTTTGTCCATCCAATTAATTACCGGGTAGGCTAAGGATCCGTCTTTTTTTAAGTAGACCCTGCAACAGCGGATGCTCCCTAAACCGATTCCAATAATCTCTTTATGATTCCCCTGAAACCTCTTCATTAATTTACTGCTGACTTTCTTTAACGACTCCCACAGATCATCATCAGGATGTTCTGCAGTGTTTGCATCCGGTATATACAAGGGTCTGAGTTTCTGCTTTTCTTCGATAACAAGATTCCCCTCAAGATCGTATATCCCTATCTTCGTGCTCTGAGTTCCTCCATCAATTCCAATGATATATTTCACAATCCACTCCTCCTATGCCTGTGGCAATCATTTAAAACCGTTTTTCCCAAACTATCTCATAAGATATCCTCCATCAACGGTGAGAATATGACCATTGACATAGTTGGAGGCTTCACTGGACAGAAACACACATGTTCCCATCAGATCAGTCATATGCCCCCAGCGATTTGCAGGGATATGAGAGAGAATTTTTTCATTTTGCTTTCGATCATTCCTCGTTTTTTCTGTCAGCTTTGTTGAAAAATACCCGGGTGCAATGGCATTTACCTGAATGTTAAACTCCGCCAGTTCATCACATAACGCCTTTGTGAGCCCTGCTATTCCATGTTTTGTTGCGGCATAGGCAGGCGACCATTTCCCTCCGAGGAATGAGTATAATGACGCAATGTTGATGATTTTTCCGCTCCCCTGTCTGATCATATGCTTACAGGCTTCATGGGCCATTTCATAAGCTGCGGTTAAGTTCACCGACACCATCTTATCCCATTCTACCCGGGTGAACTTCGTAACATCTTCAATGTTAATACAGATCCCGGCACTGTTAACTACTATGTCAACGCTGCCCAGTTGTTCTACACAAGCATCAACAACTCGTCTACACTCTCCGTTTTCAGTTAAATCCGTCTGTATATATCGATATTCCACTCCACATTTTTCAACTTCCTCTTTTGTAGTGTCATCATCTCCCGATATACTGACTACCATGACATTCGCACCTGCTTTGGCAAGAGCTACTGAAAATGCCTGGCCTAATCCACTATTCCCACCCGTGACAATTGCATTTTTATCGTTTAATGAAAAGTAATTCATAGTGAAATCTGATAAATTCATTCTTCTTCCCCTCCCGCTTTTTCTTTTTGACCATCCCTGTTTATTCGATTTAGCAATTTAGCAATAAATTCCTTCCCATCACCTTCGACAACAATATCGGCTATACTGCAAATCGGTGCACCCTTTCTTTTGTTTACAGCAATAATATGCTCGATATTTTTAAGCCCTTCGATATGTTGAATTGAGCCACTGATTCCCATAGCAATATAGAGCTTGGGGCTCACAGTTTTTCCCGATTGTCCCACCTGAATTCTACGGGATGCGATCTGTTGATCAACAATCTTTCTGCTTGCGGCAACCTTTCCATTTAATGCTTCTGCCAGAGCGTCAAGTTCATTAAAATATGATGAAGCCCCTCTCCCTCCGGCAATAAGAACTTCACTTTCCCGAATGTCTTCACTCTCTTCTCTTCTTTCAGAACTCAATAACTCAATTCTTTGTTCTTCAATCATTTTGAAGGGGAATTCTATCCACTCGCTGTCAGCGATTCTCTTTGTCTTCCGCTGAAACACATTTTGTCGAACGCTCATCATAAGAGGACCCTTTCCCCGAATTTTTATTGCGGCCATGAGCTTTCCACTATAGGCAGGACGAATCAATTCGATGCCTTTTTCATCAGAGTTAACTGCTGTGATGTCAGCAACGAGACCTGTTTTCAAGCGCATGGCTAACCGCGGCGCAAGCATTCTTCCCAGGTGGGTTGCTGAGATCATTATACTGTCAAAGTTATATGCGTGATAGAGTTCTTCTATGCAATTAGTTATGTTCCTCACATCGAACTCATCAAACTCATAATTTTTTGCGTGAATCAGAGCATCAAAAGTTCCGTCAAGATCTTCCAATGCTTTTTTGTTTCCAAATCCATATTTTTCCCCATTTCTGCTTCCATACAACTGATCGACCACCTCGGTCAAATCATCGGCATCCCGGGATTTGTTATCCTCAACAAAAATTAAACATTTTTTCATATTATAGATACCCTTTTTCTTTTAAGAATTTGTAGACATATTCGATTCCTTCATCGTCATTATTCACTATGATGCTTTCCTTTTCTATAACATTCTTCATAAAGGTTTTCTCCACTTCCGTCATTGAACCTTGAAGACCGACTTCTTCTTCCTTCATCTGAAGATGGTGATTGGTCAAAATCTCCATTTTTTCATTGACATCCCGCTGAAACTCTTCGTATCGAATGTACGGCATTTTGTATTCCTTGCTCTTTTCAAAACTTATCACTGCCGGCAAACTCATCCGGAATTCCAGTGTTTCACCCTCGCTGTTCACTTTTACTACTGCTTTGTCTCCCATGAGTTGATCAATGTCAATATTCAACACATTATTTATATGACTTAGGTTCAATAGTTCAGCGATTTGGGCCGGTACATGGGATGTATCTCCATCCAGAGAATGGGTCCCTGTGAAAATACAATCCGGCATCCGTTTACTCAGACAGGTTCCGAGAATACGGCTTGTTACAAAGGTATCGCTGCCAACATATAAGGGGTCACTAATCAAGACCCCTTTGTCTACATCTCGTCGAAGGAGATCCTGAAACTTAGGGATTGCACGTTCAGGTCCCATACTTAAGATTTCAACGACTGTTTCAGGATTCTTCTCTTTCACCTTAAGAGCAGCAGCCAGGGCTGTTTCATCGTCGGGATTGACAGTCAGTCGAGAATTTTCTCTCATCAATACATTTTTTTTCTTATCAAATTGGATGTTCTCTACATCGGGAATAAATTTAATCAAACAAATAATCTTCATGATCGGCTCCCATCCACCCTTACTCCTGAAATTTTTTCCCTTCCTTTTGAGGATAAATCGTTCCAAAGTTCATAATGTTCTTTGGATCAAAGGCTTCCTTGAGCTTTTCCAACATGTAATAAGCAGATCCATGCTCCTCCTTTGTCCATTCGTTCCTGAACTTTCCGATTCCATGATGATGACACATGGATCCTCCCAGTTTCAGGGTTTCTTCCACAATAATTCGTTGTAGCGGATGATGATACACCCTCATTTCATCTTCAGGGGCACAATGAATTTCATAATTGTATACGAAGTACATATTCGTTCCGTTGATATAACTGTGTGAAGAATGTCCTCCCAGGAGGGTCAAGTCTTCAACCCTGTGATACTCCTCTTTAATTCGTTTGATCACATTATCATAAATTTTTGGAATGGTTTCCCAGTCTGCAGATACTTCTGTTGTGAATCCTGTATGACTGTCATTTTCCAGCATTCCTTCAAACTCATCGTCAATATCCTGTTGAGACCAGTTCAGGTTTTCGAACCATTCTTCCAAAAGTTCACTGTCAACCTTCTCGATGATCCTGTCCTTGAACTTTTCAGCAGCATTTTCGATTCCTTTTCCGGTAGCTTCCGCAATTTCTTTACTTCCTTCGGCCATAAAAATCAAGACACAGCGGTCTTTGTGGAAGTGATAAAAATGTTGCTTGGCATCCTCTTCGGAATAGCATCTTGCCACCGATGGTCGATACCCGTTTACCATCACTTCCCGAAGAACTTTGATTCCCGTATCCATATCCTTAACTAAATATCCATGAAATTGATTGTTCTCGGGAAAGTATTTGAACAGTTTTACCGTTACTTCAGTGATATAGCAAAGTGACCCTTCATTTCCAATCACGATATGACGAATATCCGGTCCTCCGGCACGTCGACTCACATTCTTAATCCTTGCAATATGTCCATCGGGGAAGACACACTCCAATCCCACGACCATGTCTTCAATGCCGCCATAAAGCGTCGACAATTGGCCAATACTTCTCGTGGCAACCAGTCCACCTAACTTTGCAACAGGCTTGGATTGTGGGGAATGACCGGTTGTGTATCCTTTTTTCCTTACTTCCTCTTCTAACTCTTCTAAAATCACACCGGCTTGGACCGTTGCCTGCATGTTGTATTCATCGATTTTAATCATCTTGTTCAGGTTTTTTGCATCAATAACAATTGTCTCTTCTTTCCAGTTTTCCAAACCACCTTCCGTAGCTGTTTTCCCGGATCGAGGAATCACATTGATTTGATTGTCGTTGCAATACACTAATAATTGGCTGACTTCTTCCGGAGAATTCGGATAGACGATTGCCTTCGGAGAGGGCACATCCAGTACCCTTCGTACCTTTGCATATTTTTTGTACCGATCGGCTGAAGCATCATACAAATCCTCTTCATTTGTATTTATTTGCTCCTCTGCAAGAATTTCTTTCAATCCATTTAATAAATCCTTCGTTTCCACTACTGATCCCTCCAAGTTTTTTTATGGGATCCTTCACCAGTATCCTGCTCAAGGCTGAGTCCCATTTGTTTGGTTCTCATGATACTATTGATGAGCTGTTTCGTCAATAAATTACTGGAAAGTTTTATATTTATATGTATCATTTCTTTTTATAGTAGAAAACTTTCCATTTATCTCTTTACTTTTTTTCCATCTAGTGCTAATCTGATTCTAACTCATACATTTCTCAAGGAGGGATCTTTCCATGATCCAAATTGATTTTAGCAAGTTAAATCCCCTGGAAAAAGAAATTCATAAAAATTTGAGTGATTCTGTCAAACATCATCCCTCAATTACAATCGGAAAAGCTGCTGAAATATGTGGCTGCTCCATGTCTAAAATATCGAAGTTTGTAAAGAAACTTGGTTTCAGGAGTTATAAACAATATATGCAGTTTCTTTACGAAAAGGATATTTCAGCCTCGAGGACCAGCACTGAGTTGGAGCGATTACATCGGTTTATTGAGGACTTTGATCCCGCTATAGTAAAAACGTTTACCGATGAAATAGAGAATCACCCGAAAATTCTGTTTTTCGGCCATGGTCCTTCTTATCTTACTGCGGAATACTTTGAATATAAGCTGCGACTTTCCACAGGCAAATACGTCAATGCCCTGTCGGAAGAGCTTATGGCAGAAAACCTGCTCGATTCCAATACCCTTCTTGTGATTCTCACCACCACCGGGGCTTTCCGGTCTTTTTCCGATCTTTATCAGTCAGCGAAAGATCAAGGGGCAAAGGTTCTTATTCTCTCAGAAGAATATAACAAATCCCTGCTGGACAGTTGCGATCAGTTAATCTGGCTGTCGAAGCATCCTCAACCGAAAGAGTTAAAACCCCACGAAAAATCCCGCACGGTCTTTTATATCTTTATCGAAGAGGTGGTAGCTTACCTGCGTCATGAACAAAAGCCCCTTTTACCAATAAGGTAAAGGGGCTTTTGTATATAATCCTCTAACTAAACGATTAGTCGATTTAATTGTTAGTCGATCAAGCCATTCTCTCTTAGGAAAGTCTCCGCTACGTCTTCCGGTTCAATTTCATGAATATCCACTTCTTCATTCAGTAGGGTTAACGTCTCATGATCAAGCAATCTTGTAAGTTCATTAATGATCTCTTCTATTTCAGGGTAAGCATCCAGTATTTCCTGACGTACCACCGGTGCCGGGTTGTATACCGGGAAAAATTCCTTATCGTCATCAATAATTACCAGGTCAAAGGCCGGTATTCTTCCATCGGTTCCAAAACCTTCGGCAACATCCACTGAACCTTGACGCAGAGCATCATAATACAATCCGGTCGCTAAGAAAGTGATGTTATCATCGCCGAATTCGAATCCATAGGTTTCTTCAATGCCTTGAACTCCATCTTCCCGTTCATAGAATACTTCATTACATCCAAGATCTATTTCTCCGGGATTGTCATTAATGTATGCCGCTAAGTCCGAAATTGTAACAATGCCCTTTTCATTGGCATCATCTTCACGCATTAATAACACGTAAGCATTGTTTGCCTCGGAATATTCCAACCATACAAGATCATTTTCTTCCTTGTCCCAATCCTTTACCAGTTGGTAGGCTTCATCGGGATCCCCTACCGGTTCATGATGCATAAAGGTTGTGAGGGTTGTTCCGGTATACTCCCAATAAATATCTACCTCATCACTGTAAATCGCCGGACGGATTACATCGGATTCCCCCAGACCTATACGGTCTTGCACCGGGTATCCGTGGTGCTCTAAAAGATCCAAAAGCATATTTCCTAAAATCATCTGTTCTGTCCAGGGCTTCGATGCCACAGTGATTGTGGGTTCGCCCCCATCATCTTCTCCGCATCCGATAAATAATGCTGTGGCAGCTAAAAGAATCACCAATAGCACAGTCCACTTTTTGAAATTTTTACTTCTACTCATTTTTAAATCTCCTCCTCTTTTTAATTTCTATTACTTGCGCCAACAACTAACCTCCAAACTTTCTTTTGACCCGTCTTTGAAATAACCCTAATAATTGATCCAAAGTTATGGCGATAGCTGCAGCCATTAAGGATCCGGCTAAAATAAACTCAGGGCTGTTCATAGCAATACCGGTGAAAATCAGACGACCAAGGCCCCCGGCTCCAATCAAGTGGGCAATGGTTGCGGTCCCCACCGTAAATATGGTAGCAGTCTGTATCCCCGCCACGATAATCGGCGTTGCTAAGGGCAGTTCTACCTTTAACAGCACCTCTTTTTTGGAAAGACCCATTCCCTTTGCGGCTTCCAGCACATCGGGATCCAAACCTTTAATGGCAGCTACTGTATTCCGTGCAATGGGTAGCAGTGCATAAATCGACAGAGCGAAAATAGCCGGTCGTACACCAACGCCCATCAAGGGAAGAAATATGGCTACAACGGCTAAGCTCGGAACCCCCTGAGCCGTATTTAGAAATGATAGAATCTGATTAATTTTACGGTTAAAAGGGGGGCGGGTTACCAAAATTCCAATAGGGAGGGCAATAATGATCGCAAAGAAAAGCGAGACGAAAACTAAATATAAATGTCGTTGGATCAGTGATATCCCCTGTTCTTGAATAATAACAAACAAACGTTCAACACCCATTAATTCTCACCTCCCGCTTTTGATCCTTCATCACTTTTAATGCCCTCGGAAACAGCGGCTGATTCCAACCATCCGATAAAAAAGTCGATAACCACCACGAAAACGGTCACCAATATAGCTCCCACAATGATCATATCCGATCTGGATCGTTTCAGTCCCTGCTCAATCAGCACCCCGAGATTTCTCTCACCGATGTATACCGCCAGTGTTCCAATTCCAACCATCATAACTGTAGCCACTCTTACTCCGGCCAGAATTACCGGAAGAGCCAGCGGCAGTTGTACTTTACGAAGAATTTGCCGATCACTCATGCCCATGCCCTTAGCCGCCTCTAAAATACTTTTATCCACTTCATTCAAGGAAACGTAAACATTTCGTAAAATCGGCAGCATTGAGTATAGAACCAGTGCAATCACTGCACTTTGCCTGCTAAGACCCAGACCCGGTATGCTGACCAAAATTCCGTAAATGGCAACACTTGGTATTGCCATGATTAAACTGCCCAGCCCAAGTACGCTGTCTGCAGCTTTTTTGTTGCTTCTCACCAGGATTCCCAAGCTGACCCAAAGGCCTATGGATAAGGCGATAGCAATAACAATGAGTATCAAATGTTCTAACATGTACCCTGAAATACGGTCCAAATTGTTTGTGAAGTAGTTGAACACTCTTCGAAGTTCAGTCATCACTACAACACCTCGTTTTCATCTAGTTCTTTCTCGTTTTCATTTTCTTCATAGGCCTCTCCGATATAGGATTGAATGTCTCTAAAGGATACAATCCCCATAAATTTATCTTCCTCGTCCATTACAGGGAGCGCCGCAATATTATGTTGAAGCATATCCGACATGGCATCTTTTAAAGTATTATGTTTGTTCAGTGACGTAGGAAATATTCTAATGGCTTTATTCCATCCTTTAGCGGTGGAGATTTTATGATATTCTTCCTTGGCGAGATATCCTACTACATGATTCTCGTCATTTTCAATAAGTATTCGGTTTTTCTCCGGATGGCTGAAGTATTTATTGATCTCATCAATTCCTGCTTTTTCTTTTATCCGTTTAATGTTTTTCCGCATTACCGTTGTCACGCGAAGAAGATTCAGCACCTTCAGTGACCGGTCGGAACCGACAAACTCCTCGACAAACTCATTAGCCGGATTAAATAGAATGTTCTCCGGAGTATCATACTGCACCAGTTTTCCCTGATCCAAGATCGCAATTTTATCTCCCATCTTGATCGCCTCATCGATATCATGAGTTACAAAACAGATGGTTTTTTTAACCTTTTGCTGTAACTTCAAAAATTCATTTTGCAGCTGATTTCTGGTAATGGGATCCACAGCTCCAAAAGGCTCATCCATAAGCATTACCGGGGGATCAGCAGCCATAGCTCTAGCCACACCCACCCGTTGACTTTGTCCTCCGGAAAGGGCTTTCGGAAATTTATTTCGATTTTCATCGGGATCCAGGTTCATCATTTTTAATAATTCCACAACCCGTTTTTCCACCCGTTCTTCTTCCCAGCCTAAGAGATTTGGTACAACGGCAATATTATCAAACACTGAGTAATGGGGGAATAAACCGGTCTTTTGAATAACATATCCAATTTTTTTCCGCAGCTCATTGGCGTTTTGTTCGAGGATATTTTCTCCATTTACAAAAATTTTTCCGCCGCTTGGTTCGATAATCAGATTAATCATTTTCAGCGTTGTGGTTTTCCCGCAGCCGGAAGGACCTACAAAAACACATATTTCTCCTTCTTCAATATTCAGGCTTAACTTATCTACTGCAGGACGTTCCATTCCTGGATACTTTTTCGTCACCTCTTCGATTTTGATCACATTTTTCACTCCTTTAAAATTCTCTACTGTGCTTCGCTTATAATATATACCCCGCTCTCCCTTTTATTATCACAGTTTTTGTTATGAAGTTTTGTTTTTCACAAACACGATTATTATTTTTGCCTTTTCATTTTCATAAGTATATCATAAGATAAATAATATTCAAGTTTCCGGCTATTGCATGTTATAATTGAAAAGCAACCAATAATCGAAGGGAGATTCTTATGAAATGTACTATCCTTGCTGATAACAACTGCTATATAGATCAATACTATTTTGCTGAACCGGGAGCGTCATATTCTATTGAAGCAGATGGCTATAATCTGCTATTTGATACCGGATACTCCAATGTTTTTATGAAAAACGGACTCAAGTTGGGAGTAGATTTTTCCACAATTGATTTTGTTGTGCTCTCTCATGGACATGATGATCATACAGGCGGTTTAAAATCCTTAGTCTCGTACTTCAAAAGACAAGGGCGCCGGACTCCGCCTCTAAATCCTCCGCGTCTTCTAGCACACCCAGACGCTTTTCGTTACAAAGAAGGGTTTAAAGGCGATCCCCAGGGAAAAGAGCTACATAGAGCAAATCTCAATGAATATTTCGATATACAACTTCTTAAAAATCCATACTATATCAGCGAAAACCTGGTTTATCTCGGTGAAATACCTCGTATCAACAATTATGAAAACCAAAAGCCTTTTGGAAAAATGAGAACGGAATATGGATTTACCGACGATTATATGATGGATGACACAGCCATCGTCTATCGCTCAAAAGTGGGCTTGGTGATCATTACAGGATGTTCTCATTCAGGAATCAATAATATTGTCTCTGCAGCAAAAAGTCATTTTCCCGGTGATCCGATCAAATGTGTATTGGGCGGATTTCATCTCCTTAATCCCTCTGCAGAGCTCCTTCATAAAACCTTGCAATCACTGAAACAAGAAAATATCGATGAAGTTTACGCAGGCCACTGTACAGATTTGCAGAGCAAAATATTTTTGTCCAAAGCTCTCAATATCAAAGAAATGGGTGTCGGACTTACCCTTGAGTTCCCAGATTATTAATATAGCGTAATAACATTAAAGTCCGTTCCCTCTCAGGCTTTTTCTTTGAACTTAAGAAACTTTATGTTCTGTCTTGTACTATAAATCCTTCACTCAAATTTCCTAACACATGGTTTTTTCTCACTGTAAATTATTTGGGTAACGCAACATCTTTCGGGTATGAAAATAATAAATCAGAAGGAGGGATCGTTATGACTCACCCAAAAACCGAAAACGATTGGGAGAAACTGAAAGAAAAAATCAAGAGTAAATGGCATGACCTGACAGACGCAGAACTGGATCAAGTGGAAGGAAATCTGGACAATCTGAATACCTTGCTCGAGGAAAAGTATGGAATGACAAAAGAAGAAGTGAAAAAACACCTTGATGAAATGGATGTTTAAAGACTCACCGCAAAAGAAGGCAGAGATTCTGCCTTCTTTATTGTTGAAAGCAGTCTTTCCATAAACATAATCATGAAAAGAGGTGTTTCTTTAAATTATTTGTTATTTTTTTAACTTTTTATGAGTTTTGTGATATACTAAAATTATCCAACAGTTCTACTATAGCTATGACATTTCTATGATCTGAATTCTTCATTCAATATGAGCGGAGGGGGCGAAGTTAATGAGAGGTCAGGCGACCAAAGGATTTTTGTTATTATTCCTGCTCACCATAATCGTTCTGGGTGGCCATCAACTGACATCTAAAATCGTAACAGCGGGAGGAGACGAGCTTTCGAATGATCGAATAATCGGTGAGGGTGAGGGTTACAAAGGGGATATTGTTCTAGAGGTGTTTATGGAAAATAACAAATTAAAAAAGATTAAAGCCGTGGAATTTCATGATACCTCGCATGCATTTAATCTTGTTTTAAGTCGTATTGAAGAAGAGCTTCAGCAAGGTAAGATGCTCTCGGAGATTGATACCATCACCGGTGCGACCGCAACTTTTGATGGAATCATTGAGGCTTTGGAAAAAGCTTTCGACCAAATAAATGATAAAAAACAGTAAAGGAGTCCTTAAAGGGCTCCTCTATTATTATCCAACGAAATATTCATTTTCATTAATCGTTCCGCACACTATAAATAATCCGACTTAGGAAACAGGTGAGAAAAACTAATCACAGATCAAATTTAAGTCATTTCCCATTTAATTACCGGTCAGAGTCTGTATAAAGACCCTGACTACCTCCGCTCCTCCAATCATGGTCCCAATAACGCTTCCGATATTCGTTAAACTGACGACCAGCAATACCCTGGTTACTTTATTCTTCCAGAAACCCTTCAAGCTGAGAGCATCTTCCGACAGTCTTTCAAAGTCATCTACATTGGGCCTTCGAATATATGCTTCAACAAAACCTGCAAACCATCCGGCAGCAAGAAGCGGATTTAATGAGCTTAAGGGAGCAACGAGGATCGCCGTCAATATGGTTAAAGGATGGGCAAATGCAAGAATTGCACCTATTGCCGATAGTCCACCGTTCCAAATAATCCAACTTGCGACCTGACTGAATCCCGCTTCAACATTTTGTAAAAAGGTATACCCTATCATCAATAGTATCAAAATTGGGATCCCCCATGCAAAATACCCTGGGGTTTTTGATTTTTTTCGAACTTTATTCAGCTCTGTCAAATTATGATCTTTGCGAATTTCTCTAGTTATTCCAGGGATATGGGCGGCACCTAACACTGCGACAATCTTCTCCCCCGGAGCAGTTTTAATTTTTTGAGAAAGATACTGATCCCGTTCATCAATTAGTGGCTTTTTAAGTCTGGGAAAATGTTCCGTGAAATCCCGCAGCATTGACTCCAGCATGTCTTTTGACTTCAAGTTTTCCAGGTCTTCCTCCGAAATCTCCGCTTCTTCAAAGATTCCAAGGAGTAATTGAAGCATTAGCTGAACCTTCCCTTTTATGCCTAGATTCTGCCACACTCTTGAAAAGGTGATCTGTATATTTCGGTCTGCAAGAACGAGCTTTGCTCCCACTTCCTTAGCGGATTCGATCCCTTGAATCATTTCTTGGCCCGGTTTAATCCCAAATTGTTTTGCCATACGATTTTGAAAAGAGGAAATAAAGAGATTCATCAAAAGAAATGTGGTTTTCTTTTCTTTAATGATTTTAAAAATATCCGTTTCTTTCCACTTCTGACCGTCCACAACCGACCGATAACGCTGTCGATCTAATTCAACACACACGGCATCCGGCTTTTCAAAATCGATGATGGTTTTTACTTCTTCCGCACTATTTTTCGACACATGTGCCGTTCCAATTAAAATCAACTCTTTATCACTCAGATAGATTCTTGTAACATTTTCCTCGGAATACGGAGGACTCTCAACATTTTCTGCCATTGCATAAATCGTTCCCTTCTTAAGACAAAACCATTGTTCTTGCCCTATTAACCTATGGTTCATTATATCTTATTCTTGCCTGTTCAACAAGAAAGCTTTTCATCCGCAGATTTAAAATCCGTATCCTCAGACTAAAAAAACCCCCTAACATGAAATGAATGCTCTCATTTTGAAGGGGGGTGTTTAGAAAAGTATTTATGGTCTTGCCAGTGGGAAAATTTCACCGATTTTACCGTAATTTGTACCTGCTAACCGACTGACGGCTTTCAGTTCTTTTGGATCAACTCTCCCGGCTTTTCGAATTCCCGGATCCACATGGTAGATCAGAACACGACCGATCAATAGATCCGCCTTTGGAACTTGAAAATTATCACAAATAGAGATTACCTCTTCAACAATGCATTCCATCCGTACCTTCGCTTCTTTAATTCCCGGCACAGAGATTTCCTTGCTTTTTACCGGAGTAAATCCCACTTTTTCAATTTCACTGATTTGATACTCAAAGGCTTCTGACGTAAGATTGATTTTCTCTACATTCTCCTCATCAGTAATATGCACAACGAATTCTCCCAGCTCTTTTATATTTCTCGCAGTGTCTTTCATTTCTCCCCCAGATCGTTGGACAGAGATGGAAACAAGGGGAGGATTTGCCGAAACGATTGAGAAATAACTGAAAGGAGCGCCGTTTAAAACGTTTTCTTTGGATTTGGAAGTTACAAAGGCGATTGGCCTTGGTATGATTGTCGATGTCAACATGAAATAGTTTTCTCTTTCCGACAAATCTTGGGATCGTATGTGCTCCACTCACTTCACCTCCTGTGTAATCAATGGTAAGTGCTTTTCAATTTCCTGTCTGCGACTCTCATATTCTTTCGGCAACATTAACTCTCCCCCAAGATTTTCAAGAGGTTCGTCTCTGTGAAAGCCGGGCCCATCGGTGGCAACCTCAAAAAGAATGCCGCCAGGTTCATGAAAATAAATGGAAGTAAAGTAGTTTCGATCCCGAACTGGAGATACGGAATAACCCAATTCTTCCAGCTTTTCTTTCCATTTTGCTTGGATGCTTGGATCTTCTACTCTCAAGGCAATGTGATGCACCGTACCGATTTGAGTTAACCCTCTTACTTTTATGGTTTTATCAATTTCCAGAATCCGACCGAGATCTTTTGCCCGGGAGTCCTTAGCAGAAAGTCGTATTGAATTCTCATTTTCTTCTATCACCCGGTACTGAAAGATGTCTACCAACATTTCTTTCGTTTTATCCGGAAAATGAGAGTAAAGTACTGCTCCCTCAAAACCTGATATTCTATATTCTCCGGGGGTCATATTATGGTTTTCATTTCCTTCTCCTCTTCCTTCAACGAGGATGTTTTTTAGTCCATGAGGATCGAAAAACAATAGCCTTTCTTGGCCAAACTGTTCAACTTTATCAGTGGCGATCCCCTTCGTTTTCAACCTTCTTTTCCAATAACTCAGTGATCCTTCAGGAACACGATACATTGTAACTCCTACTTGTCCGGTCCCAATTCTCCCTTGCTGACCATTTCCCCAGGGAAAAAAAGTGATCACCGTTCCCGGGCTCCCTGTTTCATCCCCAAAATAGAGATGATAGGTATATGGGTCATCAAAGTTCACAGTTTTCTTAACTAATCGCAACCCCAAAACATCCCGGTAAAATTCTATGTTTTCATTGGGATCTCCAACTATTGAAGTAATATGGTGGATCCCTTTTGTTTTTAACTCATTCATCCCATTGCCTCCTTTTCATTTGATAATTATTCTCTTTAACCATTCTTACCCTCGATTCTCTGCTTTAATCAATGGACTCAATGAGCGTAGAGGAACATCTTCTTTTAATTACTTTACTTCTCCCGGGCCTAAAAGATGTTTGGCAGAGAGGTCAATTCCTATTGCTCCAATAGGCGCAGTGAAAACAACTGCTAACACGGAAACAGCCAAAATCAACTCCCCGCCTTCAACTCCGTAAGCCAAAGGTACTGCACCCATCGCTGCCTGCACTGTTGCTTTGGGAAAGTAGGCAATACCACAAAACAACCTCTCCCGTTTATTTAATACGGAACCTATAGTTGAGACATAGACACCTGCAACCCTAGCGAGAATCCCTATTGTAATAATCAGTAAACCGATAGGGCCTGCAGAAATGGCCAAGGAAACATCAACGATTGCACCGATAAAAACAAAGAGAAAGATTTCTCCAAAGGCCCACACTCCTTTCAGATCCTTTGAGAAGACTTCTGCCAATACTTTATTTTTTTCCAGTAAAAATATGCCAGTGACCATCACGGCGAGTAGCCCCGCTACCGGGATAGGCTCACTGATTACGTAGGAAAACAATGCTCCGATAACGAGCAGAAGCATTTTATCCGATCCTTTCAGCTGGAATTTCTTGAAGATATAAGATAAAAAAAGACCTACAAAGAGACCGAGTAAAACCCCACCGATAATTTCTCTTGGAATCGCCATAATTCCATGCCACACACCTTCATTCCCTGTGGTAAGAATCCCTAAAAAAATTGATATCAATGTGATCGCAAAAACATCGTCGATTGAAGCTCCCGCAAGAATCATTGCCGGGATTCCCTTATTCTCCCCTATCCTTTTCTCCATAAGCTTTAACATCGAGGGAACGATCACTGCAGGACTTACAGCTGCAATGATGAATGCCAGGACTCCTGCTTCCATCCACTCCATTCCGAGAAGCATTCTTGCCAAACCCATCACCACAAAACCTTCCAGAAGACAGGGGATCGCACCAAGCTTCAATGCCAAGACCCCCACTTTTTCCAAGGTTTCACGATGAAGTCCAAGACCTGCCCTAAGAAGGATAATCACCAGTGCAATTAAGCGGATGTCTCCGGAGATTTCCAAAATTCCTTCCGAGAGAAGATCCAAATAGTTTGGACCAATAATTACACCGGCGAATAACATTCCCAGTAACCCCGGCAGTTTTATCATTTCAAAGATTTTTCCTGCTACAAACCCCAGGATAAGAATTAACAAAAGATCCTGCAACACTCTCACCAGCTCCTTTTACTTAATAAAAAACAGACTCCTACCCTTAATGGGTAGGAGTCATCAGCTTATCAGCAATTTAGACTAAATTGTCCCGGCGAACTCCATCGCCGTAATTAAAATTATATTACCTTAGTTACCATCATCTGTCAATTGATTTAGTAGTCCGGTTCGTTGTGATCAGCTTTGTATTTGAGAGTTTTTCGTGAAAAAAGCACTCTTTTGCAGTAATAAGGCTATAGACAATATGGAGATATCCAAGCATTGCCAGCCCGACAAAAAACAAATTAATCACCAGATCAACCGGGCGAACAACCGGAAGGTAATCAATGATAACCCAGACCCCTCTAAACCAGAGAAGGAATAACAAATGCCGCAGAGCTAAACGCAAAAATCCGGGTTCACGGTTTTTCCTGTTTGCAATTTTTATTTTAACGATTGCCATTCCTATCGTATATCCTCCTGTGATCCAGCCGGAAAGAATAAAATATAGACCGGTGATGACAAAAACGATTGCACTGTGATGGTTCTCCAGTACATCCTTTAAATCCGGGACTAACGGAAGCACCCTCATCAACCCTATACTTATGATCCCAATGCTTAAAAGATCCAGAACGAAAGCGATCATTCTTCGAACAATTGTCACCTTCTCTTCCTCAGGGTCTGCCAAGCTTTCTTCTATCTTAGGTAAATACCGGTTTATCAATGGTACTACAAAAAAACCTATTGCTACTCCAAAGGTATTCATCATAAGATCATCAACATTGAAAATCCGATACGGTCGTGAATAGATTCCATACAGTCCGCTTAATTGAGTAAGTTCGAAAAAAAGACTCAATAAAAAACCTGATGCAACCGTGCGAAAAAAACCAAAGTAAAAGTATCTTCTCAGAAAAATTCCCAAAGGAATCATCATGATTACATTTAAGTAGACAGTGTATGCAGTTGGATGAATCAGGGCTCTCATGTATGTAGAAGGATCCGCCCAATCAATTCCTGAATTGAGGAGGAAATGCTCCACAAAAATAAAAGGTTCCAAGTTGTAATAGGGAGTGGTCATCTCTGAGACAGCCTCTCTCGAAGGAAATGGTAAAATCACTAAGAAATAAGCAGCAACAAGGTACCACATGAATGAATACCACACAAATGTTCTTTTCATCGGTACAATTCCATACTTCCGATAATTGTAAATGGCATAAGGAATTGCCATAATCAACGCGATTAGAATGGATGAACCCACACTCAAAAAAATCGGTGCCCAATATTGTTGTAGCATACTGACTCCCTCTTTCATTTTCTCCGGAAACTCACCTGTATTTTATTATAATTCAAGCTCTTTCGTATACCTGGCGAAGAAGAAAAGGTGGTCCCGATGGCGACCACCCATTAAATCCTCTATTCAATTTGATGCTGCTGTTTAAAAGCTTTCACAACATGCTTTGCCAAAATGGATGTTGTGACCGACCCAACACCTGCGGGAACCGGAGTAATCTTTGAGGCTTTCTCTTTTACCTGCTCAAAATCCACATCTCCACACAAGCTTCCGTCTTCATCTTCATTTATTCCAACATCAATGACCACGGCACCATCAGATACCCAGTCCTTTTTAACCATTTTCCCCCGGCCTACTGCAACGACTAAAATTTCGGCATTTTCAGCAACAGCCTTTGTATCTTTCGTTTTGGAGTGGGCAACTGTCACTGTCCCTTTTTTATTCATCAATAATAGTGCAGCAGGTTTTCCTACAACCATTGATGCGCCTATTACAGTACAATCTGATCCTTCAACTTGAACATCGTAGTGTTCCAGTATCTCTATCACAGCCGTGGGCGTACAGGGTGGAAATCCGGATGGATCCCCTTCTACCATTTTCCCAACGTTGACAGGACTAAAGCAGTCAATGTCTTTCTCAGGTGCAATCACATACTTAATAACTTCTTCATTGATTTGTTCCGGAAGGGGTCTGAAAACAAGGATTCCGTTAATCTTCGAATCTGTATTATACGCCTTTAACTCCTCGATAAACACCTCTTGGGTTACATCCATCGGGAGAGTTTTTACTTCAACATCGATACCGATCTTTTTGCATCGATTTGTTGCCCCCCGTTCATAGGCTAAATCCTCCGGTCTTTCACCAACTCTCAGAATACCCAGTCGGGGAATCTTCGTCAGTTTCTCAAACCCCCGTAGTTCTTCTCGCAAAGAATCTGTGATTTTATCGGCCACAGGCTTTCCTTTGATTACTGTTCCCATTTTAGTCCTCCTTTGAGTTTACTCTTTATTCTTTGGTGGTCTTGGTCCAAAATATTGATACAGGTCGGTTTTAATTCTTCCGTTATAAAGCTTTCTTTTTTTATCCGCTTTCTTTCCGTAATGCTTTTCGAAATCCTCTTTTGATGTAATAATGTACTTTGACCATGTGGCGAATTGATCAAAGGTTCTCCCCATCTTTTTATAGAGTTTTTCCACTTCCTGTTTGTCAGATAAACGTTCACCATAAGGAGGATTGGTAATAATACAGCCATACTCGAATCGGGAACGGACGTCACCGACATCCATTCTTTGCAGGTGAATGTCTTCATCCAGAAAAGCCTCCGAGAGATGATATCTTGCCAGGCTTAAGACCCGTTCATCCACGTCTGATGCAAAAATCCGTAGCTTGCGGTCTCTTTTTTCCAAATCGAAAGCTTCCCTTTTTCCCTCTTTCCATATGGATTGATCCAAGGTTGTCCATTCCTCAGCAATAAAACTCCGATAGATCCCAGGTGCAATGTTTTTTCCGATCAAGCCTGCTTCGATGGGAATGGTTCCCGAGCCGCAAAGGGGATCCATCAAAGGTCTCGAATGATCCCAGAAACTCAGTTGAACGATGGCTGCAGCCAAGGTTTCTCTAATCGGCGCTTTGCTGGAAAGCTTTCGATAACCCCGTTTGTGAAGCCCTTCTCCACTGGTATCGATTGTTAAGGTTGCTTGATCCTTAAGAAGAGCCACCTCAATCTTAAACAGTCCTTTTTCTTCCTTAAACCACTCTACATGATAATCTTTTTTTAAGCTTTCCACCACAGCTTTTTTTACAATGGCTTGACAATCCGGAACGCTAAAGAGCTTGGATTTTATTGATTTTCCAGTCACCGGAAAGATTCCGTCTTTGGGAATCCATCTGCTCCATGATAAGGCCTTGGTCTTTTCAAAGAGTTCATCAAAGCTCTCCGCATTAAAAGAGCCAATTTCAATTAAAATCCGATCTGCACTTCGCAACCAAAGATTACACCTTGCGATTGCTGAAAGGTCAGCTTCAAAGGCCACCTTCCCGTTTTCAACTTGAACTTCATCATACCCCAGTTCCTTAACTTCCCTGGCAACGACTGCTTCCAGTCCAAAAGCAGCGGTTGCAATCAATTTGACTTTATCCATTGACAAACTCCTTATTGGAAAATTTCATCGATTTCATTAAAAAGATGCCTATTCTCCTTCAATTTATCTTCATTCCCGACGACACACAGATAGTTTGCCGCCATCACATCACGGATTAGATCCGCCTGATCTTTTATGTCTTTTGCTGTTGTGGAGATAATTTCCATACGTTCTTTTTGCAAATCTTCATGGGTAATATTTGAAAAATAGTAGGTCGCTGCTTTTTCTCCCATTGCCGAAGGAGTCATAGGCACATCAATTTTCGAGATCGTTCCTAAAATGTATTTTGTCATTTCTCTTTCATCGGCTTCAAAGTTCCTCACATAATCTTCCGCTTTGCTATAAACGTCGATCGTGCGTTTCAGGTGAGGATCTCTATAGGAAGTAAAAAACATATTCCCGTTCCGTCCGAAATTCGTCATGGCGCCATAAGCACCACCTTCTATCCGCACCTTGTTCCATAAATAGTTTAGACTTATGATGGTCTTTAATACTTGAAGGTGCCCGGTATATTCATATCCCAAATCAATAAAATTATATCCCTTCGCTACATATTGAACCTTCGATGAAGTTGCGATACCCATATTATTTAACTTGAGCTGGAAATCATATTGATGGAGAACAGGCTTTTGCTCTTCTAGTTTGTCCTCTAAGATAAAGGCATCTTTTTCAAAAGCACGATAGTCCTCATGGTCTCCAGTAACGACAAAGACGCCATTCTCTTTATTGAACACCAATCGTGATACTTCCTCCAGTCGTTCTATAATCTCCTCAAAATCCTCTTCCAATCGTCGGTCAATGTCTCGTATGAACTTGTAGAATGTAACCCCGGAGCATTGCTCTAAAAACATCTCCGCTTGTGAGTAATGTGATCCTAAGTGACGTACTGCGATCATGTGAGCTTCGGATTGGATCACCATCTCCAGGCGGGATTTCATTTCTCTGATTAAATCCCTGATACGACGGCGATTATCAAAGTTCGAATGCCTCAATATTTCACCCATAAGGGAAAAGAGCTGCTGGGATTTGTCACGCAGTGCCGAGCCTTGCATGATGAGTTTAGGATAATAGTCTCCATTCTTTTTTCGATCCATAAAATTCTCAATGGTAAAACTTATTCCACCGGTGTAAATATCGATTTCATTGGAAAGTTCTTCGTATGTGAACCTTTCAGTACCGATTCTTCCTAAAAGCTTTGATAGTAATGATGCATAAGGAATCAATTCTTGAGGAACAACCCTTAAATCAAAAGCAAGGTCTGTGTATAATATCTTGTTTGTATAAATTTCACTATACAGAACCTTTGATCCGAAAAGTTCACGGATCTCCTGTGGGAGTTTTTTTGTTCTGTCTTCAATATCCGCCCTTGAAAGCTGGGGGATTGATTCCAAGCTTTCCTTTGAATCAGGTGTCGCCTGCTTTTTCTTTAATTTTTTAGTAGCTTGAACGAGATTATCCAATTCTTCCTTTGTCAAGCTCTTCTTGAAGTCCTGTAATTCCTTTTTCACTTCATTATCTCGTTTTTTTGTCAGCCCTTTTTCAGGCTCTAGAGACAAGAGCAGCTGATGGGGATTATTCATCAAGTGTTTTTCAATCAATTGCTCGAAATAATCAGAAGTCAATGCTTGCCTGATTTTCCCAAAAACATGACCGTATTCTAAATGAATTGAGGGGTGTTTATCATAAAGCCATGTATCCATGGTTTTGATGCCATAGATCAATCCTTTCGGATATCTCCCATAATCAGCTTCTCTCAATTCAAATTCTGTACTGTTTATGGACGCTTCGATTAACCGTTTATCAATTCCCTCATGAACAATTTTCTCCAATGTTTCATAAATGACATTCTGAAACCGTTTGACATCCTTGGGATTTGCTCCCTTTACAATCACAGAAAAATTATGCTGTAACAAACTCTCATCATAAGAGCTTAGAACATCTTCTCCTATATCCGCCTCAAGAAGTGCCTTTTTTAAAGGGGCAGCGGGTGAGTCCAACAACATATGATTCAAAATATCAAACGCCAGATAAAACTCCGGATCTCTTGAATCTCCTACTGCGTAATTCAAGGTCAGGTATGTTTTGTTTTTCTCGGCTTCACCTTCACCGATAGGATATTTTTCAGTGACCACCTTTGGTTCCTTAAATGGTGGATGAAGAGGAATCCCCGAGTCAATTTCTTTTGCTTCAAACTTATTAAGATATTCTTCATTTATAAAACGGAGATGTTCTTTCATATCCCCGTCACCATACAGATATATGTATGAATTTGAAGGGTGATAATACTTTTTGTGAAACTCAATGAATTTATCGTAGGTTAAGTCAGGAATCTCATCAGGATCTCCTCCTGATTCATTTCCATAAATGTTGTCCGGAAACAAGTGCTCTTGAATCTTCCGGAACAATAGCTGGTCAGGGGATGAGAATGCTCCTTTCATCTCGTTGTATACGACACCGTTATACTTAATATCATCTCCCGGATTTTCCAGCTCATGGTACCAACCCTCTTGTCGTAAAATGTCGGGATCGTTGTAAATATTCGGATAAAAAACTGCATCCAAATAGACATCCATAAGATTTTTAAAATCCTGAGGATTTTGACTGGCAATTGGATACATGGTCTTGTCAGAAAAAGTCATGGCATTGAGAAATGTATTTAAGGAACCCTTTGCCAATTCGATAAAAGGGTCCTTTGCTTTAAATTTTCTTGATCCGCAGAGAACCGCATGTTCCAAGATATGGGGAAGTCCTGTGCTGTCTTGTGGTGGAGTTCTAAAGCTGATCGAAAACACTTTATTCCTGTCATCATTTTCAAGATAGTAGAGCTTCGCCCCGCTCTTTTTGTGCATATAAAGATAGCCTATGGAATTAATTTCCTTGACTTCACCTTTTTCCTGCAGTTCAAATCCGTGTAATAACTGTCCCTCTTCAAGATTCATTGTCTATCATCCTCTCCTTTCCCTTGCATGGTATTATTAACATTGATTTTGAGTTTATTATACCATTCATCCCTAAGGAAAAACAAATTGGACTTATAAAAGCACCCTTCTTATTCCACTTCCTCTATCATCGCTCCATCTTTGTTGCCTTTAACAATTTTACAATCAGCATTGATTCCTTCTTTCTCAAAGATGTTCATCATCTGACCTGCTAGATCACTTCCATGCAATTCATTTCTTGCAATTCCGATGACCGTCGGCCCCGCCCCGCTAAGAGCAATCGGAACCTCCAATTCTCTTGATGCCTGGATTGCTTTTTGCATCCCCGGTACTAATGATGCTCGATAATGCTCATGGAGTTTGTCTTTCATGGTCTTTGCCACCAAATTATAGTCTCCGGTTTCAAAGCCTATCATCAGGAGACTAAGTCGACTCAGATTAAAGACGGCATCTTTCATAGGAACTGTCTTCGGCAGAATTTCTCTTGCTTTTACCGTAGAGAGCATGCACTTGGGGATAACAATCACATATCTCCATTCTTCAGGTAAAAGCTTTTTTTTCCAAAAAACCGTCCCATCCTCTTCAGTCATGCTGGCAACGAGGCCTCCAAAGAAAGCGGGAAGAGCATTATCAGGATGACCTTCAAATTTCACAGCAATTCCCAGTAGCTCCTGTATGTTCAAAGGGTTTCCCAGGAGACTGTTCATACCAAGTATACCTCCAACAACAGCAGAGGATGAGCTGCCTAGACCCCTTGTCGAGGGGATGTTATTGTGAAGTGAAATGCTGAAACTTTCATTGCTTTCTTCAGAGAAACCTCTTTTTTTTGCAATGTTTAAAACCATTATGGCACTTTGATATACAATGTTTTCCTCTGTAGTAAGGATTTCTTCTGCGCCTTCTCCATAAATCCTGATGGAAAAGGGTTTGTTTTTTTCTATCACAATTTCATTATAAATCTCCAGGGCAATTCCCATAGAGTCAAATCCCGGACCAAGGTTAGCAGATGTCGCCGGAACCTTTACTTTTACTTTTTTCATTAATTTCACCCGCCTAATCGATTAACTTTAAAATTTCTTTTTCTTCTGCTTCTACAGGATTTATTTTCTGATTCATTGTTTCAATTGCATAGTTCGGATCTTTGAGACCGTTCCCGGTATTGACGCAAACAATTTTTTCATTTCTCCTGAAGTTCCATTTCTCTTTATATTTTAACAGCCCTGCCACAGAGGCTGCTGATGCGGGCTCAACAAAGATTCCCTCTTCTCTTGCCAGCATTTTGTATGCATCGGTAATCTCTTCATCGGTAACACTCTTTATATGACCTTTCGAGTGATTTATTGCTTCATTTGCTTTTTCCCAACTTGCAGGATTTCCGATCCGAATTGCTGTTGCAATTGTTTCAGGATTTTTAAAAATTTTCCCCTGAACAATGGGGCTAGCACCATCTGCTTGATATCCTAAAAGCCCGGGAAGTTTCTCTGCATGACCGGCGGCTTTATACTCTTTAAATCCCTTCCAGTAGGCTGTAATATTTCCGGCATTACCAACCGGAATCGCAAGATAATCCGGTGCATCTCCCAGCTCATCACAGATTTCAAATGCTGCAGTTTTTTGTCCTTCAATCCGATAAGGGTTAATACTGTTCACCAGTGTAACAGGGTGATTTTGAGAAATTTTCTTTACCAGCTCTAATGCTTCATCAAAATTACCTTTAATACTGATTACCATTCCTCCATACATTTGAGCCTGAGCCAATTTTCCCAATGCAATTTTCCCCTCCGGAATCAGGATAATCGTCTTTAATCCGGCAACGGCTCCATAGGCTGCTGCAGATGCAGATGTGTTTCCGGTTGATGCACAGATTATCGCTTCAGCCTCATTTTCCAATGCTTTTGCAACTGCCATCACCATCCCCCGATCCTTGAATGACCCTGTGGGATTCAGTCCCTCATATTTTAAATATACCTTGGCCCCCACTTTCTCCGATATGCTTTTGGCATATATCAGGGGGGTAGAGCCTTCATGTAGTGAAAGAGGTGGGGTTCTTTCTGTAATCGGTAAAAACTTTTTATATGCTTCAATAATTCCTTTCCTCATTCGCTTTCCTCCTTCATTCCCAAATAGTGACAACTATAAGTCTATTAATGATGGGGAAGTCCAAATTCCATAGCTTAAGCATCCCCATACTTTTTATTGACATCTCACTATATTGTACATTTATTCAGAATATTGTCAACGCTGCAGCCTGTGATTCCCCAAAAAAAATCTCGCTCCAGGGGAGTGAGATCTTTTCAGTTTTGTCGACATCTGTGTCGTCCGTTTATCTTTGGATTTCCACTTCATTATCCCCAGGTATGTTTTCTAAAGTCTCTCCTTCACCAAATTCAAAATGTCCCGATTGATAAGGCTCTTCATCAATGGTGATGAGCACCTCTTCTACCATGAAGTATTCTCCCATCGTTCTTACAACACTTGTCAAAATCATATTTTCCAGTGAACTTCCGGCATTCATTTCAGCAAGAAACTCTTTTGAAAAATCAATATGTGCAACAAAGTTTTCCCGATTTAACCGTATATAGTTGATTCTTGTATTTTCACTCATCAGCTGAGCATATCCCTGTAAATCTTTCGGAGCCTGCTGGAAATACTGCTCGAACACCACTTCAATTGCATCATTTGTTTCCAGTGTGATTTCTTCTTCGAAAAATACCAGCCGGTCCCGGTTAAAATCAGGATAAAAGAATTTCTGATTTTCAGTGATTTGATAATCTTTCTCTACTTCCACCAGTTCAGAGTAGATTATCGTGTCCCCTGATTCAAAACGGGTCTTAATCTTCCCATAGTCTCTTCCATAATAGACGACAAACTCACTGTCGTCCTCATAAGTTGTCACTTCTATTCCATCAAAAGTTCCTGCCTGAGTGTCTAGTGAAAGGTCCACACCGGTAATTTCCCGAACAACCCCTTCTCTTACTGTCCATTGAGTTCCTACTTCAATCGGTTCCATGATCAACACTTCAGCCTCCTCTGAACTCTTATCTGTTTGATTTTGGTCATAAAAACTCTCCTTACGGTTGGCTGCTTCATGCTGAACCAGGGAATACACTTTTCCTTCACGGTATTCAATCACTTGAAGAATTGTTGTGCCTGCTGTCTCCCGGCGAATTTGTGCACGACTGTCCGTCATGTAATCGAAGTGAACTCTTTCAGAGGCAAACTCGCTTCCTTCCCCATCATAGTGAAGTCGAATATTTTCTAGAAATGGATAAAAATCGTAACTTTTTAATACCACATCCTCTTCATAATCATCATTCGGATCATTCCGATCTGTTTCTTCATCGTCCTTCTCATCATTTCCGGTCTCTCCATCATTTTCCTGTCCGTTAATAGGTGGTTCCTGGCTGTTATCAAGTTCATTATTCCTTCCGCACCCCGCTAGGAAGATGCTTGTTGCGAAAAGCAAAATCAAGATTAGTATCATTGTTTTTTTCATGATTCTTCTCCTTTCGCACATATGCTATTTCCTGAAAACCATCCATTTCATTACATATTTACCCCCTTTTTATTATTTCTATCCAGGTTGCTCATTTGATATATTAATTACTTAGTTCGATAAAAATTGGGTATTATATAAATATTGTAGCAGTTTAGGATGAAAATTGATAAAGGAGTGTGAAAGGATGAGTAGCCGAGAAAAAACAGTTTTAACCGGAAACCAGGGAGTCGCAAGAGGTTTCTATGAAGCAGGGGGGCTTGTGGCTGCCAGCTATCCGGGATCTCCCACAGTAGAGATTCTTGAGTCGATCAAAGAGTATAAGGAAATTTATTCCGAGTTTTCCACAAGTGAGAAGGTTGCTTTGGAAGTTGCAATCGGTGGATCTTTTGCCGGTGTTCGTTCGATGGCTTCGATGAAACATGTGGGCGTCAATATTGCAGCCGACCCTCTTATGACCTTTACCCAAACGAAAACCAACGGAGGATTTGTTTTGCTTTCCGGGGATGATCCGGGGATGGCAAGTTCTCAAAATGAACAGGATAACCGTGTTTTAGGAAAGTTTGCCAATATGGGGATCCTTGTTCCCGGTGATTCTCAGGAAGCAAAAGACTTCACAAAGACCGCCTTTGATATAAGCGAGCAGTATCATCTTCCAATGATGGTGAATATCACTTCCAGGGTATGTCATAGCAGAACACCTGTAGTTCTCGGTGATCGAAAGGAAGTGAATGCAAAAGGATTTGAGAAAGATGTTGAACGATACTGTATGATCCCTCCGCATACCCACAAACTTCAGCATGATATGAAAAATCGTATCGATAAACTGAAGGAACTTGCTTATGAAAGCGAGTTGAATGTTCTCGAGGAAAAGGAGGGTACTGATACGGTCGTTGTTACTTCAGGGTTGGTCTACCATAATCTCAAAGAACTAAACCCTCCTGTAAGCATTTATAAGCTTGGCATGGTTTATCCGATTTCTCAAAAAAGAATTCTGGAACTGTCAAAAAATTATAAGAAAATCATAGTAATTGAAGAACTTATGCCTGTAATTGAAAATGAAATTAAATTAATGGGTGTTTCCTGTGAAGGCAAAAACTATTTCTCGTTTACCGGAGAACTGAACACGGAAACCATTGAAGAAGGACTTGTAAAAGCCGGAGTTATTGAGGATAGAAAAACATCTGACAAAAGTCCGGAGGAAAGTGTCAAGCGTCCACCTCTTTTCTGTGCAGGTTGTCCTCACCGTCCTATTTTTGACATCCTGAAGAAATTGCGAAAACGGGTAATCGGAGATATCGGTTGTTATTCGATGGCCATGTTTGAGCCCTTTCAAGCCTCTGATTCCATCATCAGTATGGGCGCCACACTGGGAATCACAAAAGGAATGAGTAAGGCTAACGGGTTGGTTGGGAACTCTGAACCTCTGGTATCTGTCATCGGAGATGGTACAATGTTCCATTCCGGTCTTCCGGGTTTTGTGAATCTTCTTCATCAAAAAAATGATGCAGAAAACTTGACTTTTATCATCCTCGATAATCGGACAACTGCAATGACAGGTGGACAGCCTACTGCAGCATCTGGAAACTATGCAAAAGAAGATGATATGAAGGTCGATATTAAGACTCTACTTCGTGCAATGGGACACGAAAATGTTTATGAAGTGGATCAGTTTGATTACGAAGCAACAAAAGAAACAATCAGGACCGAAACTAATCGTTCTGGTATTTCCTTCATCATTGCCAAGAGGCCCTGTGCACTGAAGTTTAAAATCCAGGAAAATACCTTCTATGTGAATCCGAACATTTGTATAGGATGCCGAAACTGCATAAAAACCAATTGTCCTCCGATCCGCATGAAAAAATATAAGAATATCGAAAAACTTAAATCCTCTATCGATCCGGACATGTGTGTCGGTTGCAGTGTCTGCGCCCAGGTATGCCCGGTCGATGCAATTCAACCAAAAGGGCAACATCCTGACCATAGTAAAAAAGGCAGTGCAAAATATAAACGTCAGGAACACGACATGCTTCCTCTTAACAATGAATAAGAGGACATGGAATGCAGTGAGATAGGATGAAGATTGAAAAGGGAGGTAAATTATGGATACTGTAAATATACTGTTAGGTGGCGTAGGCGGTCAAGGACTCGTCCTGACGACGGATATTATCTGTAAAGCTGCTTTAAAAGAAGGCTATGATTTAAAAAGTAATGACGTGATTGGTCTCGCACAAAGAGGTGGCATGGTATGGGGCTCTGTTCGTTTTGGAGAAAAAGTCCATTCTCCCAACATTCCGGTTGGCAAAACAGATTTCATGCTTGGATTGGAACCCCTTGAAGCACAACGCTGGAAACATCTATTGAATGAAAAGTCCATTGTTATTGTAAACAGCAAGGAAGTGCATCCAACTCCCTCTTTGTTGGAGAAAGTGGAGTATCCCACTGATCAAATCAAAGAATTCTACGAGTCTTATGAACATTATGTCTCTGACTTTAGCAATGATGCAAAAAAACTCGGGAATCGAAAAGCGGCGAACACAATACTGATTGGAATCATGGCTCGCTTTTTGCCGATTTCCGTGGAAACCTGGAAAAAAACTTTGGAGGAAAACGTCCCTCCGAAAGCCATAGAAGTAAACATGAAAGCTTTTGATTTTGGTTACAACCAGTTTGGAAAAGAGTAAAAGAAAAGAGTCCCCCTTCACCGGGGACTCTTTTCTTCTTTTGGAAGTATTACAACGAATTCTGTTCCGATTCCCTCTTCACTGTTCACTTTGATTCTCCCGTCGAAGGAACGGACCACATGTTTCACAATAGCAAGTCCCAATCCAGTCCCTCCTACT
>Ga0207421_10000054_pt1 | contig 118147 bp, 110 predicted proteins | sample SodLakKL_010_SED_4_FD_187542 | JGI IMG/M metagenome (GOLD analysis project Ga0207421, IMG submission 187542) | Alkaline sediment microbial communities from Lake Tanatar, Kulunda Steppe, Russia - 8KL_010_SED (SPAdes) (version 2) | ecosystem: Environmental > Aquatic > Non-marine Saline and... | reverse complement strand
CTGCCAATTCCAAGAACAACAGTGATTTTCACAGGTGAAGTATCCGCGGTGGATCAATTGGTTAGTGAATACCGCAAAAAATTTTTGAAAGCAGGAGGCTAAATCCCATCTGCAGCGTTGGATGGCAGAATAGAAAGAAAAATAGTGAAAATAGCGAAAAAAAAGAGAGTAGAAAATCTACTCTCCCGGGGTAAAGACTCTTTGACCTAACTCTTTGTCCATCATGAAAAGCCCATTGGGATGACCGTCAATCATACGAAGTTTTTCGAGAATTTCTTCCATGGAAGCCTCCTCTTCAACCTGCTCGTCCACAAACCAATTGAGGAAACTGATTACGGGATAGTTTTTTTCTTCCACCGCAACGTCCATTAAGTGATGGATGCGTTTTGTGACAAATTTCTCGTGCTCATAAGCTGCTTCGAACACATGTATCACGGAATCAAAGTCATTATTCGGTTCATCATATCCTGTGATCACTACCCGACCGCCCAGTTCGTCCACAAAGTTAAAAAATTTCATTGCATGGAACCGTTCTTCTTCGGCCTGCACAAAAAAGAAGTTGGCAAAACCTTGGAGATTCTGGTCTTTACAATAAGCAGCCATCGCTAAATAATAGTTAGCGGAAAAAAACTCGTGCTTAATCTGTACATTTAACTCCTGTAACATTTTTTCTGATATCATTATTGAACCCTCCTATCATAATAATAAATTAGCTTACTCAGTATATATACCACTATATACAGATTTACACCATAAATTTGGTGATTTATCAAAAATATCGGGTAATAGATTGATGAATGATATTTTTTAGAAGGAGGAGAAACCATGGGTATATTTTCGTGGATCATTTTTGGTGCACTGGCAGGTTGGATCGCCAGCAATATTGCAGGAAAAAGTCGAAGGCAGGGTTGTGTAACAAATATTGTGGTAGGGATTGTCGGGGCCTTTCTTGGGGGCGTGATTTTCAGTACGATTGGAGGACAAGGTGTGACCGGATTTAATATTTGGAGTTTATTTGTTGCGGTCATCGGAGCAGTGGCATTTCTCAGCATTTTGAATGCAATTAACCGCTAATGAATTAATCTCTCTTGACAGGAATAATTATTACGGAGTATAATAAAAATGGCTAAAAATAATGGGTTGCGAAAGGGGCGGTGTTTTATGAAAATAGTAATTTATGAAAATCAAAACAGTTTACATCGTCATTTTCCTTAAAACAACCCATGTGAGATTTTTTCTGCGAAGTAGATTCGATTTTAAACCACAGAGGGTTACTCTGTGGTTTTTTGCATCATAAAACAGATGATCTGCCGGTTGTTTTAAGGGTAAAAAAAGGAGGAATCTATGATTCTAAAAACAATCGGATGGAATAATGAATGGGAAAAACACTTTAATTTGATGAAGGATGAGTTGAGAAATACAGGGAAAGAAGAAACGGAATATATTCCCGGTCGCATTAAAACGGTGTTTAAGGATCAATATAAGATCTTAACAGAAAATGGAGAGGTGGATGGAATCACTTCCGGAAAGATGAGTTATGAATTTCTGTATGCCGCCAAGTATCCTACTGTAGGAGATTGGGTGATTCTGGAGGAAAATTCACATGGTCCATCCCGTATCCATGGAATTCTTCCGAGAAAAGGAGTCTTTCAGCGACAGGAGGCCGGAGGGAGTTTGGAAGCCCAATTGATAGCAGCTAATGTGGATCAATGCTTTATTATGCAGACCTATGGTAATGACTTCAATCTAGCCAGAATGGATCGCTACATTACTCTCGCATGGAATTCCGGAGCGCTTCCGATCGTGGTTTTAACAAAAGCTGATCTGGCGAAGTCCGAAGTTATTCAGGAAATATTCAATCGGGTAAACAAGTCATTTCCGGAAATTGAAGTCATCTCTGTTTCAGCCCTTACAGGGCAGGGATTCGAAGAGTTTCAAAAGCGCCTAACTCCGGGAAAAACCCATATGGTCCTTGGAAGCTCGGGAGTTGGCAAGTCTACGACCTTAAATCGTCTACTGGGGAAAGTTGCAGCAAAGACGAAGGAGGTTCGGGAATCGGATCAGCGGGGAAAGCATACCACAACCCACCGGGAGATGTATCTTCTGGATAATGGTGGGATGTACATTGATACACCTGGAATGCGGGAGTTGGCACTTTTTCGCAATGAGGGAATGGAGGAATCTTTTCAGGATGTGATTAAGTTCGGAATGCAATGCCGATTCAAGGACTGCAGCCATAAAGACGAACCGGGATGTGAAGTTCAAAATGCATTGGAAAAGGGTGAGCTTTCCGCTGATCGCTTAAAAAGTTATCAAAAACTGTTGAATGAGAAGAAACGGGAGCGATCTCGGGAAATACGTTTACAAAAAAAGCGATCAAAAGAAAAGATTAAAAAAAACAAAGTCCACTATAAGGACTTTGTCAGAAACGGCTAAATGCCGGTTAAACTTAACAAGGTCATCTGATGGCCTTGTTTTTTTATTTCACCCAATATGCACTTCCGTCTTTTTTTCGATCCATAAAACCATACTGAATGAGATAGCGCCTTAGTAAGACATAGTCGTGATAGAGGCTCCTTAAAATTTCATTGACCTCTTTTTCCGTGTAGTGTCGATTTGGTTGAAAATGCTGCATAAGATTTCGAAGAATTGCAACTTTCTTTTTTTCCTTCTTCACCGGAAAGTCATTCAGAGGACCCTTATGGCCATCAGGGAAATAAGCTTCAATGATTTTCCGGTTTTCCTCCTCGGTCATGACATAACGGTCATCTACCATGGTTGCATGAGGATGGATATCCACTAGTTTTTCTGAAGGGGGGGATTGCTGCTGCTGTTCAAGAAGTCTCATAAGGGAAAGAAATACCTTGCTTTGTTTTTCCTTTTCTCTCAGGGTAAATCGCTGATTTCGAATTGTCGACGGGCTCCCTCCTTTATTACGGGCAATTTCCCTGTCCGTGAAACCTTGAAAAAGATCATTCAGCAGCTGTTTTTGAGTGTCGGTGAGACTATTGGCCTGCTTGCTCATGTTTAGAAGATAATGGAACATTGTACCGTGATCTTCAGCCACATGACGGTAAATGCTTGTCTTTGCATCAAATAGAGTTTCATCGTGGCGGTAAATGATTCCCTGTTCCTTGATCTCTCCACAGATAAGACATTGATAGTGTTCATTTTTGTCATCATAAATCCAACCCTGCATCATTTCATCAATGGATGCGTTCCAAAAAAGTTCATCGAGATTTCTTGGGTTCATCGTGACCCTCCTTATAAAAAACAAACTAATAGTAAAAAATACTATAAATATATAAACATATTAATATATAGTTTGCATAATGTCAAGAAAACTTTTGTTTAATGTAACAAGAGAACAGGGAATTACCGGGAGAACATTGATTTTTAAAAGAATGAGGGCTATAATTAGCGTTGTACTTGAAGGTTTTATAGAAAAAGCAGACGAGAGCAGGAGTGATTACGATGAATCATCAAGAGTGTTCCCTATGTGGTGGGAAAACAAGAATCATTCATCATACAAGAATAGCAGACTTTCATTATTGCACAAATTGCGAATATATTTATAAGGATGAAAGATTTCACGTGTCCATGGAAGATGCGTTGAAAATCTATAACAATCACAATAACTCCATTGAAGATCCCCGTTATGTGGAATTCTTTTATAAATTTTTATATGATGCTGTGTTTCCTTACGTGAATGAAGGGAAAGAAGGGTTTGATTTCGGCAGTGGCCCCTCCCCTGTTCTTGCTCAAATTTTAGAGAGGGATCATGGGTATGAAATGGACATTTATGACCTTTTTTATGCACCGGATAAGGTATACCAGGGAAAACGGTATGACCTCGTTACGACAACGGAAGTCGTGGAACACTTAAAGGATCCCATCACTGTGTTCAGGTTTTTAAAGGACTTATTAAAGGCCGATGGAACATTGGCTGTTATGACGCTGTTCCACAAAAATGATGAGGAATATTTTAAAAACTGGCACTATATAAGGGATTTAAGCCACATATCCTTTTACACGGTAAAAACCCTGCAGTTCATCGCAGATCAAACGGGTCTTGAGATGATTCATACCGATGGAACCCGCTACGCGACCTTCCAACAAAAAAATAAGTGATACCAATAAAGAGAAGATAGAACCCGATCATTGCGTAAGCAGTGATCGTTTATTTACTGGATAATTATCTGAAAATATGATAAATTCTAAATAACGTTGAAAGAAGACGGGAGTCGAAGTCATAGCACAATCACCCTTTAGAGAAAGGTGCCGAAAAAAATGGAGAGTATCGAAAAATTTGAAAAACAGTTAAAGACCTTAAATCTGCCGGAATCCATAAAAAAGAGTATCGAGCGGTGGAAGTTTGCACTGGAGGGAAGTCAGGAAGGAATCTGGGATTGGGATGTAAAAAGCCATTATTTTTATCGGTCCCCTCAATATCAACGAATGAGAGGGTTCAGGGAAGGAGAGCTCAGCGACCGCTATGAGGATTGGATCAACTATGTGCATCCTGATGATCAGGAACGGGTGGCCAAAGCTCTGCAAGATCATGCTGATGGAAAAACTTCAGTATATTTTGAGGTGTATCAGATTCGAAGAAAAGACGGATCATATATGTGGGTTGAAGAGCGGGCCAAGGCCACTGAACGGGATAAAAAAGGGCATGCAGTAAGAATTGTGGGAACTCACAAAGATGTTACGGAAGAAAAAAAATATAAGGATGAACTTCTCTATCAAAAGCGATGCTTCGAGTCACTTTTTAACAACTCTACCGACGCCATCGTTCAATTTGATCAGAATGAAACTATCCTGGCAGCAAACGAAGAGTTTTATCAACTCTTCGGGTATAATGAGGGAGAAGTCACAGGGAAACATGTGAATGAGATCGTTGATCCGAATCATCAGCTATCCCGCTATTATTCAATTCGTACGCTGAAAGAAGGAGATACTCAATATAAGGATACAGTTCGTTACAATAAGGAAGGAACCGCTATCGATGTAATTGCAAAGGGAGTTCCGATCTATATCCAGGGACAGCTTGTTGGTGGATATGCAATTTACACTGATATCCGGAAAATGAAGGAGGTGGAGGAGGCCGCAAAGAGACATCAGATGCAGATGGAGTCCATCTTCCGATACTCACCCGATGGAATCGTACAGATGGATATGCAGCTCCGTATAATGAAAATCAACGAAACCTTTTCAAAGATCTTCGGCTTCACTCAGGAAGAGGCGGAAGGGAAAACCATTGATGATTTAATTGCTGACCCCCTTCATCTCGGAGAAGCAATAAAAATTAACCGGATGGCTTTGGAAAACCGGATGATTGAAATTGAAAGCAAACGCAGAAGAAAAGACGGCAGTCTGATTAAAGTATCAATAAGGGGCGGGCCGACGATTATTGATGGCGAAATCATCGGATATCACGCAATCTATACCGATATCACAGAGCGAAAGGAACGGGAACAGCAAATTGAAGAATTAAGCTATTGCGATCAACTGACGGGTCTTTTTAACCGCAGGTACTATATGGAGAAACTAAAAGAATATGATGTGGAAAAGTATCTGCCTCTTACTATGGTCATTGCAGATGTGAACGGTTTAAAGCTCGTGAATGATTCCTTTGGCCACATGGCCGGCGATGAGCTTTTGGCAAAAGCGGCGAAAGTTCTTTTGGAAGGGAAAAGAGAAAACGATCTTTTAGCACGTTTAGGTGGGGATGAGTTCATTTTCCTGCTTCCCAATACCACAGGTAATGAAGCAGTTACCCGGATAGAAGAATATAAAAGATCTGCTGAGAATACAATGATTGAAACGATTCCTTTATCTATTTCCTTTGGAGTGGCCACCAAAAACCGCCATGGTGAGTCGGTTGAGACCATCTTTAAAAAAGCGGAGGATCAAATGTATAACAACAAACTTTTCGACAGTCCAAGTATCAGGGGAAAGGCCATCGACAACGTCATTAAAGCCCTCTACAAGAAAAATCAGAGGGAAGAGCAGCATTCCCAAAGAGTTTCCACCCTTGCGGAAGAAATGGGACTGGCTATGGGATTTTCACAATACAAAGTAAAAGAGCTGAAAGCAGTGGGACTTCTGCATGATATCGGTAAAATTGCCATTCAGGAGGAAATCTTAAATAAGGTTGAGGGTCTAACGGAATTTGAGTGGAGGGAAGTAAAGAGGCATTCGGAAATCGGGTATCGGATTTTAAGCACTGTGAATGAAATGGGGGAGATTGCAGAAATCATTCTTGCACATCACGAACGGTGGGACGGTATGGGCTATCCGAAAGGAACAAAGGGAGAGGAAATCCCATTTGAAGCACGGATTATCTCCATCATCGATGCATATGATGCAATGACCGGATCAAGACCTTATAAAGATCCGATTTCTTCTGACGAAGCCCTGGAAGAAATTTTGAAGAATTCCGGGACGCAATTTGACCCACACTTAGTGGAAGTATTTATAAAACGGGTAATGAAAAAAACATTGGTATGAGCAGAGCAAGGGAAAAATGAACATCCTCGAAAGAGAATTAGTCGGGGATGTTTTGTTTTTTTTGAAAATGGAATATAATGAGAGAAGAAAAGAGGAGGAAAGACATTGAAGAAATTATTGGCGGCGAGCGTATTCTTATTAATGTCAGGAGTTATTCCATGGGCCAATGCAGGACCACCAACCATTCGGCCTTCGGATCAGAAACTGATATTTGATGAGGAATGGCTTGTTCTTCCTGGTTACGGAACCGTGTCTTTATTGATGTTTTTAGCACCTGCTCTTATCGGTATTTAAATTCTAGGATTACTATTATGGGTTTTTATGGTTCGACGCAAAGGAAAGAAAGAAAATCAAAATAACTGATCAAGGACAATAAGGCATTTATTATCGAATATAGATTGTAACAATGAAAGGGTGAGAACCATGGCGAGGAAAAGTAAAACCGGGAAAATGAAAAAGCTGTTTTTCATCATCATCTTTTTGATTGTCATATCCATTTTACCATCCTGTGGAACTGATCAGAAGGATTCATCAGTTGAGCTTCCGACAGAAGACCCGGAAGAAGAGCAGCCGGAGGTTGAACACGAGAGTCATGAATCCGAAAATGAGCGTGAGGTTTCAAATGGTGAAGAGGAGTTGGATCAAGCCGAATCAGATATCGGAAATAGTCGGGATCATCAGGCACCTTCAAGAAAGGAAGTTCTTAAAGATTTCAAAGGGAAATCAGCGACTCTTTGGGGCGAAAAGCTTCCCGGTGTGATCACTCATATTGATACTTCAGAGAAGATCATTGCTCTAACCTTTGATGCGTGCGGAGGCACACCGGGAATGGCCTATGATGAATCCTTGATAAAGTTTTTGCGGGAGGAGAAAATCTCAGCGACCTTATTTTTTACAGGAGTGTGGATCAAGGATCACCCTGAAATATTTACTGACTTGGCACAGGATCCACTTTTTGAAGTCGCAAATCATGGGTATCGACATAAACCCCTTTCGGTGAACGGAGAAAAGGCCTATGGAATTCCCGGAACAAGATCGATTGAGGAGGCATATGATGAGATTATGCTTAACCAGGATTTGATCAGGTCAAAAAGTGGTCAGACGCCAAGATATTTTCGATCGGGCACAGCATATTATGATGATGTAGCTGTTGATTTGATCAAGAAGTTAGGACTGATTCCTGTGAATTATAATGTGCTTGGCGATGCAGGTGCAACCTTCACGAAAGAGCAGATTATAAGATCCATGGAAACTGCTGAACCCGGTGCAATTATTCTCTTTCACATGAACCATCCTGATAAACCCATTGCGGAAGGGGTAGAAAAAGGCGTTGAACGACTGCGGAAAAAAGGTTTTTCCTTTGTCACCCTCGGAGAGTATCATGATCGACTTCGTTAATAAAATATGTGGGAAAAAGAGAAAAACAAATGTGATATACTGAAAAAGAAAGATCATTTTAAGGGGGACACCATGTTGGTACAAAAGTTTACTGTTCGGGAAATCATTTTTATAGCAATTCTATCCGGGGCACTGACATTGGCTGGACTTGTTACAATGCCTTTAGTAATGTCGGTGACTCTTTTTGGTGCGAGAAACCTGGTTTCTTCGATTTTCTACGGATTTTTTGCAATTATTGGAATTATGAAAGTGAGGAAGTTTGGTACCCTCACCCTGATGGGATTATTTCATGCTTCAATATTATTGTTTATGGCACCGGTTATGTTTTTCACTGTATTTTTCGGTGCGATGGCGAGTGAAATACTGACGCTGATCATTTTTCGCAGCTATGAGATCAGGCAGGCGAGAATTCTTGCTGCAACAATGTTTATTCCTTTTACGATGCCTTCCACTCTGATTTTTACAATGATGATTCATGGAATGACTTTGCAGGAGATTTTATCCAATCCTATATTGGCAGTACTGTTTACCTTTGGGACCATCATTTTGGGGTTTGTAAGCAGTCGGGTTGGAGAAAAAGCAGGCTTGGAGCTTAAGAAGGCGGGGAAGCTCTAATGGAAACCTTTCACGTAAAAAAACCTATTTATCCCCTGGTAAGCTTCCTGTTTTCCATTATTATTTTTGCCTTCGGTTTGTTTTTGGCGAAGGAAATTGCATTAATTTATCTATTTCTGGGGTTGACTCTTTTGTACTCTGCTTTTGGTCATCTGAAAACCCTTTTGAAACTTCTGCCTCCTTTTGCACTCATTGGGCTCCTTGTCGGAAGCGGTGTGTGGCTCACATCAGGAGATTATCTTCCGGCAATTCAAACCTTTGGTCGAATCCTGCTTCTGGCTTTTTCCTCAACACCAATGGTGGGGACACCACCCATCAACCTTCTCCGCGTGTTTGCTCAATGGGGTTTTCCGAAAGTACTGAGCCTTGGAGTACTGATCACCCTTCGATTTATCCCACTTCTCATCGCTGAAATGAAACAGATTGTTCATGCAATGAAAACAAGAGGAATTCGTTTCGGGGTAAAGGAACGAAGAACATTATACCGCGGATTTATGATTCCTCTCCTAATCCGGATAGTGGGAATGTCCGATACCATGGCGATTTCTGTGGAAACCAGAGGGTTTTCAGTAGAAGAAAAGAAACAAAGCGTCTATCGCCGGATTCGTTTTTCTCTTCGCGATTTCATTTACACCATACTGACAATCCTGCTGATGATTGGAGTGTTGATTTATGGATAAAATCAAAGGTTTCGCTAAAAAATCATCGGCAATTGAACTTTGCAACCTGTCTTTTCGATTCGCAAATGAAAGTCCGCCGGTTTTGAAAAATATCAATCTCACTCTTCAATATGGAGAGATCATGGTTCTGGGAGGTTTGTCCGGAGAAGGGAAATCCACCCTTGTATCGATGATTAGCGGTATCCTGCCTCATATGATGGGGGGGATTGCAGAGGGTCAAGTGCACCTTGATGGACAGGATGTCACAAATCTTAAGCCGGGAGAAAGAAGCCGGTATTTAGGTTCGGTTTTACAGAATGCAGAAAATCAAATTATCCATCAAAAGGTGGAAGATGAACTGGCCTTCGGATGTGAGAATCGGAACTTTTCACCGGAGATTATTGAAGAGGAAATTCATGAGAAAGCAGGATTATTACATCTGAATCTGTCTTCTCAAACCAGGAAGCTTTCTGGCGGAGAAATGCAGAGGGTGATTACTGCAGCCATCCTTTGCATGAAACAAAGAATTCTTTTATTCGACGAACCCTTTGCCCATTTGGACTTTGATGGCATGAAAACCCTGCTTTCTCTCCTGAATCGTCTTAAAAATAAGGGCTATGCAATTTTAATCGTGGAACATCGTATTGAAGAGATTTTTGATCAGGTTGACCGAACTGCCTGGTTGGAGCAGGGAAATCTTGAGGTATTTGAAGAAAAAAAAGAGATCCTGAAGCATCTGCCCGTCTTTCAAACCTATAGAAGAACCGGTCAATTCCTCAATCCATTGATTGTTTTTCAAAACGTCACTATGGAGCTTGATCGTCATGAAGCACTTAATGATGTGGACCTCACCCTGTATCACGGAGAGCGTTTGATGATTCTCGGAGATAACGGTTCAGGGAAGACCACGTTGTTAAAAGTGATGGGGCGACTTCTTAAACCCACCGGGGGAAGAGTTTGTGTAAAAGGAATTAATGAAAAAGAATGGTTCAATCAGGTGGGAATGATTTTTCAAAATCCGAATTACCAACTTTTTATGCCGACGGTTTATGAGGAGATTGCATTAAAGGGAAAAGGCGAGAAACTGATTCGTGAAATCATAGAAGCCTTTCAGTTGAAGGAATTATTGGACCGTCACCCTCAAAGTCTCTCAGAGGGGCAGAAAAGACGATTGACCATTGCTGCAGTTATGGCGATGGATCCTGAAATTGTCCTTCTGGATGAACCCACAGTGGGTCAGGATGGCCGTGGTCTTGAGATGATCGCTGAATATCTGTTGAAACAAAATCGGGAAAAGCAGATTACGATTGTTACGGCAACCCATGATCAACGCTGGGCCAAATCCATGGCAGACCGTATTTTATGGATCAAGGACGGGTCAGTTTACAAAGTGGGGAATGCTGCCCTGGGAGATAATTTTTTTCGGCAAACTGAAAAAAACCGGGAATAGGCAACCAATTCTTTTTATCTTTCGTATTTAGGATTGATTGAATGAAAGGGAGGTAAGCATCTTGAAAAAAATGAACATCACTCTGATTCTGGGAGTTTTCATTGTTGCGACTTTGCTGTTAATGTCCTTTTTCCCAAGGATTTTTTCAAACAACGATCCGAACCTGCGCCTTGGCCGAATTCAGGTCCACGAAGTTGAACAGAATGGAGAAGCGGTTCGTGAGTTTCGTTCTGCTCCTCATCCACCAAGCAGTCAAGCACTATTAGGGACCGATGAAATCAGTCGGGATGTGTATACGCGAATTATTCATGGTACGAAGGTCACTCTTACCTGTGTTTTTTGGGTTTCCTTTTTCCGAATTCTAGTGGGGTTACCCATCGGACTGCTCGCAGGAATGAGAGTGCGGTACATTCCAAAAATCCTTCGGGTGGCGAACTCGATTTTTACAACAATCCCCAGTCTTATTCTGTGTTTTGTGATCTTAAACATCGAGTACATAAGAAATCTGCCCCTGAGTCAATCGATGCCGATTTTTATCTTCATTCTGACCTTTGTCGGCTGGCCGAAATTAGCCAGTCTTGTGGAAGAGAAAACGACGAAAATCTTAGGTGAGGAGTTTATCGAAGGGGAAATTGCACTTGGTAAAACCCGTGGGGAAATTGTTCGACAAAATGTGATTCCTCATTTGACACCTTCACTGATCAGCTGGGGCTTTCTGGAGATGGGTCTGATCCTCTTCCTTTTGGCACAGCTCAGTATTCTTGGTGTGTTCATCGGGCCCAGGCAGGGAGCAATGATTATTGACGGAAATCCTTCATGGTTTACCTCTTTGGATCCTGAATGGTCCAGTATGCTTTCAAGAGCAGCAATTGATATTTCGCGGGGAAACTATTGGCTGGTCTTTTTTCCTTCACTGGCATTTTTCATTGGAATAACAGGTTTCAACCTTTTGGGAGAAGGATTAAAAGAAGAGTTCAATAAGCGGGATTCCCGCGTTGTATCGATAATAAGAAGACTTGGTTATCAACTCTCACCAAAGCTGTATCTGGAACAGGTGAAAAATCTACGACGGTTTTATCGCCCGGTTCTTATCAAGAGCTCCGCACTGGTTCTTCTATTGTTTTTTGTATTTTACCCGAATGCCGAGAGCCTATATGCATTTAATGACCATCGTGCTGTAAATCACCTGGAAGCAATGACTCACCAAGAAAAGGGTGAAGATGGTGTAAGAGAATATATCATTGATGAAATGAAACGGATTGGTCTTCTTTCTTTTCCGGAAGAGGGGTACGGAATGGATAGTGAAGGAGAAACGCTTGTTGGGGTCATTCCCGGAGAAAACTGGGAACGGGTCAGTTCAGGCAAAGAGGATCTGCGAAAGGATTATATTATTATCATAGGAGCCCGCTACGACGGGATCTTTGAAGACGACAAACTCAGTTCACTTACAAGAGCAACAGCTGCTGCGAACAACCTGGCCCTTGCTGAAACACTAATCAATACTGATGAACCTCTTTCACAAACAACGCTGATTGTTTTTTGGGATGGAGGGGGAGAGATGGTGAATATGGCAGAGCCTAACCGTTATATGGTCCGGCCGGTGTTTCCCCATAATCAAACCGATTATGTATATATTGATATGGGTTATGCACCTAATGTTGAGCAAAGAAGCTTACAGGTCAGCCTCTATTCATCCCGTGCACAGCATATTCAGTTTCAGAGTCTAATGCACAGTATTCAGGAAAATTTGGAGAAGGTGGATTTGCGTCATCATTTTTCTATGAATATGCGGGGTTCGGGAGCAGTTGTCAGTCTTTATTTAAATTCCCGATATTCTCTGATGATCGGACAGGAATATTATCAGTTTATGGAAGATGAATCCAATGAGCTTTTCGATGTGAATTTTGAATTTATGAAAAAGCAGGGGCAGTTTATCGTAGATTTTATTACCATGACAGATCTGTTTGATTAGGAGGGGGAGAATCATGAAAAGTGAAGTAAAAAAAGCGATTTATAAAAAAACACTGAAAAAAGGGTTCTTTCTTTTACTGGTGATTATCATCCTGCTATTAATTACAAGTGTCCCTGTAAACTTTAACTTCGACTATGTAGATGGGGATATTGCAATCAATACAACCTGGAGACAAATTCGAAACAATGCTGTGGAAAACCTTAATTTGTTTTTTACAGGGCGGATATTTTTGGTTGACATGGATCGGGGAACACTTGGCGGGATGCTTCTTATCTCTTCTCTGCGAAGTTTTTCGGTCTTTACCTTCGGACTTTTACTCGGGCTTCTCTGGGGGATTCCCAAAGGAGTTCTTGATCGCCGAAAGATTCATCAGAAGGGAACATTAAAATCACTGCAGAAAATTCTACCCTTCTCCATGCCTGAAATCTTAATCATTTTAGGAATTCAAGTGCTGGCTACGTATCTTTATACCAATGGATACTCTCCGATCCCCCATGGCGGCTATAGAACGTGGATGAATGCCATTTATCCGATTATTGCAATTTCCATACTGCCCGGTGCCTATATTGCAAAAACCACGGCGGAATCCATTCAGGACCAGCAGAACCAGCCTTACATTCGTGTTGCAAGAGGAAAGGGATGCTCATCTTTTCGGCTCTTTCGAGTGCATTATCTCCGAGGAATCATACTTGATCTTTTCGGAGCCTTGCCCACAATTCTTGTGATGATGTTTTCCAGTATTGTCATTATTGAACGGATGTTTTATTTTCCGGGGCTCGCCTATTACTTAGTGGAATTCTACACGAATTCCATGGGGAATGTTCATCGGGCGGGAATTGCATTCAGCCTGTTTATCGTTGCAATGGGAGTCTTCTATTTTCTCCTCTATCAATTAGCGGATTTTCTGAAAACCTGGGTGCGTCCTGTAAAAGAAAGCTCTTAGGGATTGCTATTAGAGTAAAAAAGATGAAATAAACCCTCTCTCAGGAAGGGTTTATTTTTTGTGTCCGGATACTTCCGGTTGGATTCGGGTATAAATAGAATGCCCGGACGAGAAAATGAGAAAGTGAAAAACATTGATAAGAAAGGACTTGAGAAGATGAAAATCAAATTCATTATAAAAAACAGCACCCGGGAAATGATTAAAACCATCAACCGTTATCCTTTCACAACCGGTTTTCTGGTTGCTGCCATGATTACAAATATCATTATGATCGAAAGAGGTTCGGAGATTCTTTTGGAAAGACTCTTAATGACCTTTCTCGTCGGTGCAATGGCAACGGTTGTTGCTCAACTTGTTACAGAAGAATTTCTGAATGACCGAACGAAAGGATTTTTTGCGACAGGATTCGCTTTTCTTCTTACGGGGATCTATTATTTGGGGATGAGAAACATTGAATTCATGAATCAAATAATTCTCACAAGAACTACCGTAATCACTCTCATTTTTGTTGTTTCTTATGTGCTGATACCTTCAATGAAGAGAGAGAAGGACATCAATCATTACTTGATGGCTGCAGTAAAGTCATTCTTTACAACAATCCTTTTTTCCGCAGTTATTTTTGCAGGGATTGCAGCCATCCTGGGAGCGACCGATCAACTGCTGTTTTCCATTTACAATAATCTTTACGGACATTTTGCCAATATTATTTTTATCCTGTTTGCACCGATTTTTTTCCTTTCAATGGAGGATCGGTTTGAAGCACCGAAATTCTTTGCCAACCTCTTAACGTATGTGGCAATTCCCTTGCTGGGTGTGTTTACATTAATTCTTGTCACTTATATTGTAACGAATCTTCGTGCAGGATTTTGGACGGACAATCTCCTGGAACCCATGCTGGTTTCCTATTCGATCGTTGTACTTCTGATCATCTTTCTGGTCAGTACGCTGGATCATAAAATCGTGGAACGGTTTATGACCATCTTTCCAAAGGTTATTCTGGTGATCTTTATTTTTCAGACCATTGCATCCATCCTGAAAATTCAGGAGAGCGGAATGACTCATGGTCGTTATTATGCGATACTCTATGGAGTATTCAGTGTGATCGCGGCAGTCCTGTTAAGTTTTAGCAGGGAAAAGAAAAATCATTGGATCGCCATCGTTCTCATAGTGTTCTCCCTCATCTCTTTGATTCCGCCGATCGATGCTTTTTCTTACAGCATCCGCAGTCAGGAAACACGTTCGGAGGAGGTGCTTGAGGAGAATAATATGATTGTTGATGGCGAAATCGTGCAGGCGGAAGACTTGAGTCGGGAAGAAAAAGACATCATTATAGAGAGTCTTCAATATCTGGACAGGATTGGAGCCGCGGGTCGAGTGGAGTGGTTACCGGAAGATTTTCAACTTTACCGAGATTTCGAACAGGTTTTCGGATTTCCGCATTACCCCTGGGGAGCACCGGAAGAGAGAGAGTTTGTTTCTTTCCGCAGGGAACACAATACAACGATCATCATAGAAGGATACCAGGTGTTGGTTCCGATCAGTTTTGATAGCCATGGAAGAAGTCCGGGATCAAACGATGAAAATCCATACAGCAAGAAATTTTCTCTGGATGAAGAAGTATACATTGTAGGCTGGATGGAAGAGAGCGAGGAGTTTGTCATCTATCGGGAAAATGAAGGAGATCAGCCACTGATTCAATATTCTCTAATGGAGTTTCAACAATCTCTTGAAGAAGTCGATAAAACATTCGATGAACCCTTGACCGTGGAAGAGGCAAGTTACGAGCTGCGAGGAGAAAACATCAAAGCGAAGATTATTCTCAATCACTTTGAAAGAACATCACGTTTAGGAGATGAGCGATATTATGGAGAGGTACTCTTTTTGATTGGCTCTGACAATGAGTAAGTGAAGGATGAGATGTCTTTTTATGTAGAATGCCTGTCCATCATGAACTCGGACAGGCATTCTGTTTGTGATAATTAATAATAGATGTTCGGCTTTGCTGGAAGCACATCATCGATATAAATTGTATGATAGGGAAGATCATCAATCGCTTCATTAAAATCCTCCGCTTTGCCATAAACCAGGACACCGTAAGTTTTTACTCCATGCTCATCAATAAACTCCAGGGCTTCGTTGTAAAAGTCTAACTTATACTTATTGTAGTCGAAGATTTCAATGAATTCTTCACGATCCACTAAGTACGTAAGCCGTGATCGAAAATGGGTTTCATAGGCTTCACTGAATTCTTCCTCAAATCGAATCGGCAGTTCCGTCATGTCAATCAGATTAAAGAATGGAAACTCCTCTGGATCCGGTCGGCGATTAGAGGATGGTTCATCGTTAAAATTCGGATTGAATCCGATGAGATGCATCGGCTGGTTTTCTCCCCAGCGACTTCCGGGTTCGGTTGTGCGGACCCCCACCCACTTGAAATCCAAGGAGCGATGCTCTCTGCTTAACTGGTAGAACTCATGCATGGTCAGATCTTCTTCAAATACGATATGCATTGAGAGATAAGAAAGGGGATTCAGTTCATTGAGGTAGCGGAGAGTCTTTTCGTTTTTTCGCTGAATCTCATGTTCTCTTCCTTCATGGGCAGCATCATCGACATACTCGGGGATCGGGTAGCGAATTTCATCGAATCCATCCCATAGCCCTGACCGGTTTTCCCAGTCGAAGATGCCATCAACCACATAGGTCACTCTTCCTCTTGTCAGGTTTACAAAATGACGCTGACTGTCTCTTGTAAAAAGATTTCTTAAAGGGTAATGGACTTCATACTCTCCAAAACCCTTAGAGTCTATAGAAGCAAAGGAAGTGACATATCCAGGCATATTAAGGCTTGTATAAGCCCTCAGATCGAATTCAATATCCAGAGCGGGATATTCTTCACCCTCAACATTTGTTGTAGATGCGGGATCATAATACATGGAATCAACGACAGCAGAGACTCCGTGAAAAATTCCGACATAAAGGAGAACAACGATCAATACCGATGTAAGGACGACCTTTGCCAATCGTCGATTGACCACTTTTTGAATACTGTTTGTTTCATCTTCATCCTCTACAGATTTTTCATTGGCTTCTTCCTCATCAGGGATTTCTCCATCCTTTTCGAAGAATCGATCGGAAAGATTTTCTGATAAATAGTCTTCTATAGAACGGTATTTATCCAGTTCCTTTTCCACAATTTGCCGCTCTTCCTCTGTTGCGGATCCTTCTTGGTAACGTTTCAGTAATTCTTTAAAATTCATAGGAATCCTCCTTTAACTCTTTCCCCAGTTTTTTACGAGCCCGATAAAGCAGGGTTTTCGTGTTGGTTTTTGACAATCCTTCGGTTGATGCAATTTCCTTTATGCTCATCCCTCCATAATAATAAAGAGTGAGAATCTCCCGGTAGATGTCCGGCTCCAGCTTCATCAAATGGAAATAAACCTTCTGATCCCGTTCTTTATTCAAATAACGGTTTGCTGGACCTCGTTCCGATGAGTCTTTCAAGAAATCCACCTTGGTTTCCATCGTCAGGGTTTCACGGTTCTTCCGCTTCCAGTCGATAAAGTGGTTCTTTAAAACCCTGAAAAGCCAATATTTAAAAGACCCTTCGGGAAGATTTGAGGCAATAAAGGCTTTGTAGAAGGTTTCATTGACCAAGTCCATTGCCAGATGATCATTGCGACAAAGGCTCAGAGCATAGAGATAAAGTTCTTTATGATATTTTCTGTAGGCTTCGTCCATGGCATTGGGCTTCATCGGAAACCTCCTTTCATAATAATAACGAATAAAACGGGGAAAGGTTACATTGATTAAAGAATATTATGCATATATTTCTCAAGGGTTCCGATTTAACAATAAGGAGTCCTTCATCCATTATAAAAGATCAGAGGGAGAAGAGGAATGCCGGATTGAGAATTTTGTGAAAAAGCATGGGGAAAGGGTATAAAGAATCTAAATCTCGTGTGGGTCAGCGATTGATCAACATGGGTAAGTAAGGAGGAATGACAATGAGTAAAATGCTGGAAGGGAAACCTTCGCCAAAATTTGAACTGCCCTGCACAAGTAATCTCAACGTATCCGATCAAGCGATGAAAGGCAAAAAGTATGTCCTGTTTTTTTATCCCAAGGATAACACCCCAGGATGACAGGCTGAAGCCTCTGAGTTCAGAGACAGCTACACAGAGTTTAAAGGTTTAGGGTATGAAGTTTACGGGATCAGCAAGGACGGAATGAAAAGTCATAAAAGCTTTAAAGAGAAGAATCAGCTTCCCTTTGAACTGATCAGTGATGCTGAAAAGGTTCTTCATGAAGCCTATGATGTTCTGAAAGAAAAAAACATGTACGGGAAAAAAGTCATGGGAACGGAACGGTCCACCTTTATCATCGATGAGGAAGGGGTTATTCTAAAGGAGTTTCGCGGAGTAAAATCCAAAGGGCATGTTGCGGATGTTCTTGAGTTCTTAAAACAGCAATGAATAAGATTAACGCTTGCGGAATGGAGGCTGCCCAAAGCAAAGGGCTGCCTTTTTCTTTTATCCTGCATACTTTCATGGTATAATAATCTATTGAAAACAGGATGGATTCTATATAAAATGATGGATCGGAGATAAAGAAAGTAGGAGGCTTTATATGAAAAGGAATGAAGAAACAAGGGTTGTTGTTGGCATGTCAGGAGGAGTGGATTCTTCTGTTGCGGCTCTGCTGCTAAAGGAGCAGGGCTATGATGTGGTTGGGGTCTTTATGAAAAACTGGGATGAAGAGTCTCTTGGAGGAGAATGCACGGCCACAGAAGATTATGAGGATGTTCGAAGGGTCTGCGGGAAAATCGGAATCCCCTATTATACCGTAAACTTCGAGAAAGAATACTGGGACAATGTCTTCACATACTTTCTTGATGAATATAAAAAGGGAAGAACCCCGAATCCTGATGTAATGTGTAATAAGGAAATTAAATTTAAAGTGTTTTTAGATTATGCAAAATCCATCGGCGCACAGTTTCTGGCAACAGGACACTTTGCCCGGCTTTGCTACAGGGATGGGGAATATCAGCTTCTTCGGGGAGCAGATTACAATAAAGATCAGACTTATTTTCTTAACACACTGGGCCAGGACCAGTTAAAGTATGCGATGTTTCCGGTAGGGGAGCTGACAAAAAAAGAAATTCGCCAAATTGCTGAGAAAAACGGCCTGATCACAGCGGATAAGAAAGATTCAACGGGGATCTGTTTTATCGGTGAACGGGATTTTAAAGAGTTTCTCAGTAATTATCTTCCGGCACAACCGGGAAAAATGCGGACACTTACAGGAGAAATCAAAGGAGATCATGACGGGTTGATGTATTATACCCTTGGTCAAAGAAAAGGTCTGGGGATCGGAGGTTCGGATTCGGGCACAGGAGAACCCTGGTTTGCAGCTCATAAGGATCTTCGGCATAACACACTTTATGTGGTGCAGGGAGCTGATCATCCTGCTCTTTATTCCAAAGGTCTATATGCCACGGATCTTCATTGGGTCAGTAATCAAAAAATACCCGAAACCTTAATATGCACCGCTAAATGCCGTTATCGCCAGCGGGATCAGGAGGTTGAAGTTACTTTGCTTGAGGGTGATCGGGCAAAGGTGGTCTTCAGGGAATCACAAAAAGCAGTGACCCCGGGACAGGCTGTCGTATTCTATGATGGAGAGAAATGCTTAGGTGGAGGTATAATCGATCAGGTGTTTCATTATTAGAAAACAGAGCTGATAAAGAAGATGCAGGAGGACTCTGCATCTTTTTTGTACAAAAATCCAAAATATTGTGATATTTTTCAGTGAAGAGGTATATATAGAATAACAAAGGATGTTAGGAGGGATTGTATGTTAAAGACAAGCTTGGTTGTAGGAGAAACCCATAGTGTGCAACGACGAGTGAAATATGAAGATTCCACACTGAGTTTCGGCCGGAAGGGGATTGAAACCCTTTTCTCCACCACCGGATTGGTTGAGATGATGATCCAGGCAGCTGTTGAACTGGTGGGCGACAAAATTCCGAAAGAAACGATCAGTGTGACAAAGCACATGTCCTTTACTCATTACAAGCCCAGTTTGCAAGGAATGTTTATTACGGTCACTGCTGAACTAGTGGACATTAGCGGAAATGTATTAAAATTCAAGCTGACCTGTTATGATGAACTGGGAAAAATCGCAGAGGCAACCCAGGAGCGCCACGTTGTTAATAAGGACGGATTAATTCAGAGGGCCCATAAGAGGGCGGAAAGCATTGAAGGTCGCATACAATAATGTCTTGAAACTCAAAAAAAGCCCTTTAAGGGCTTTTTCTCTTCTGGTTGCAAATTTCTGCTGTAACTTTATAAAGAACGACGGGTAAGGATTTCGATAATTTCATCCAAGGTTGCATCCTCGGGGATTTCATAGGTGCCGGCCCGAAGATATCGATCCATTTGAAGCTCAACCAGCCGATTGATAAAATCCTGTTCATTCTCCACGAGATCATTTTCCTGGAGGATTTCGGCAAATCGCTGAGGAAGAGAATTTTCCGGAATCGTGATGGTAATAGATTCTTCATTGCTGTTTTCGTTTTCTTCTTCATCCTGGTCCCCAGCTTCTGAATCTCCGTCATTCCCATCGCTTTCCTGATCATGATCAGAACCCTCAGACCACTCCTGCCATTCCTCTGTATCGCTGTTGCGGGTCCGTTCCAGCACAGAAAAAATCCCGCCGTCAAATACGGAAAAGGTATTATTGATGACGAAACCGATGAGAAGGATCACTACGATTCCAAGCAACACGTCGGTGTTTTCATAGATAATGTCTTTAAATCGCTCCATAATTCCTTTCGCTTCCTTCCTTTTTAAGTTGACCCATGGGATATTACACATAATATATCATAATTTCTGTGAAAGAGCTATACGGGAGGGTCAAATATATTGAATAATAAGGGTTCTAGTGATAGAATAATATGGACAGGAAACAGAGGATCGGAGGCTAATCCTAATGAAGAAAGAAATTTTTGAATGGGTAAAAACAATTATTATATCACTGATTATCGCCTTGCTTATTACAACCTTCGTAAAACCAACCATTGTAAAGCATTATTCCATGCAGCCAACATTGGATGAAAACGATTTTTTAATCATCAATCGTATTCTCTATACAAGGGGAGAACCGGAGCGGGGGGACATTGTGGTATTCGAGTCCAACCAATATGATTTTGAGGGCAATCAAAAACTTCTGATCAAGAGAGTGATAGGTCTTCCCGGAGAAGAAATTCAGATTACCGGCGGAAGAGTCTATATTAATGGAGAAGAGCTGATTGAAGAGTATTTGGATGACCGCTATACCAACGGGAATGTTCATTTGGAAATTCCTGAAAACAGACTGTTTGTTATGGGAGATAACCGCAACAACAGCCTGGACAGTCGAAATGATGAACTGGGTTTAGTCGACACAGAGGATATCGTAGGCAAGGCCTTTATAAGATTATTCCCGTTTAGTGATGCCGGTGTTGTTCGGTAGAGCATCAAAGCATTGATCGTTGAAGTGCATCTTAGAAAAAGGGGGAGACCGATGAAAAAGAAAATTATGGTCATCAGTGAGTCAAGAGCAGAGAATTTGGAGGTAAAAATTTTATTAAGCAGCGAGGGATACGAAGTTCAATCCGCCAACGAATATGACTATAAGCATCTTTTTAAAACCTTCAAACCGGACTTGATTCTTGTTAATCAACGACTGCTTCACTCCCATGGTGAACTGATCGCAATGGAATTGAAAGGGAAAAACGAGAAAGTGAAAACCATTCTTTCGTCCGGTGATTTAAGCACGATTGAAAAATATAAATTTGCGGGACAGGTGGATGAAATTTTAAAAACACCCATTGACAGGGAAAATCTTTTTGAAACTGTTAAAAATCTACTGAAAAGGTCGGGTGAGGGCAGAGAATGAAAAACGATGAAAAAAACATAAAAGTGAAAATCAATGGGGTCGGAGAAAAAAACTATCCCGTCGGAACAACCTATGCAGAAATAGCCAAAGATATTCAGGAGAAAGGAAAACAGTACATGGCGGTTATTGCTAACGAAAAGCTTCGGGAGCTGACGAAGAAGCTGGAGGATGAGAGCCATCTTACTTTCATCGACATAATGGAGCCTATCGGCAATCGAATCTACCAGCGCAGTCTTTCTTTTGTGTTTATCCGGGCCTGCATGGAAATTTTCTCCGGGTGTCAGGTTTCTGTAGAGCACTCTATCAGTAAAGGACTCTATTGCGAAATCAACTATAAGCGAGAAATCATCCAGGACGATATTCATCGAATTGAGGAACGAATGAAGGAGATCATTGATGAAAATGTTCCTTTCAAAAAACAAAGAGTCCCGGTTGATGAAGCAAAGGAAATCTTCAGGGAATACCAGCAGTTGGGCAAGGTAAATCTTCTGAAATACAGGGAAAAGCCCTATGTAAATCTTTATCAGTGCGGATGGCTGAAGAATTATTTTTACGGCTACATGGTTCCCTCCAGTGGATATATCAAAGAATTTAAACTCCAATATCTTGAACCCGGAATTGTGCTTCAATTCCCTGTGCCAGGATATGATGGCAAGGTGCCACCCTTTGAAAAACAAGCGAAACTCTTTAAGATTTTTCGCGAGTCGGAAAAATGGGGTGAGATCCTCGGAGTGGATTACGTGGCCTCCCTCAATGACCTGGTGGTGTCGGGCAATGAAAGCAAGTTCATCAGGATTGCCGAAGCTCTTCATGAAAAAAAGGTGGCAAATATTGCTGATGAAGTTTCAAAGGACATTGAACACAAGAAGGTGATTCTGATTGCAGGACCCTCATCTTCAGGGAAAACCACTTTTGCCCAGCGGCTGTCAATTCACCTGGAGGTGAACGGGTTAAGACCTGTCAGCATTTCTCTTGACAATTATTTTGTCAATCGGGAGAAGACACCCCTGGATGAATATGGGGAATACAACTTTGAAGCCTTGGAAGCTATTGATATTGAAGGATTTAATGAGGATTTGAGAAGAATTCTTCAAGGAGAGGAAGTAAGACTGCCCACCTTTAATTTTCATACGGGAAAACGGGAATACAGAGGAAATACAATTAAAATCGATAAGGATCAGCCGATTCTCCTGGAAGGAATTCATTGTTTGAATGATGAGTTAACGAAAGAGATCCCCCCCACAATGAAGTTCAAGATTTATATCAGTGCCCTTACTCAGTTAAATATTGATGAGCATAACAGGATCCCCACAACGGATTTACGGTTGATCCGAAGAATTGTACGGGATAATAAATTTCGCTCAAATGATGTGGAAACCACATTGAATCTTTGGAAAAACGTACGCTTAGGAGAAGATCAAAACATATTCCCCTATCAGGAACAGGCGGATGTCATGTTTAATTCAGCTCTTTTCTATGAGCTGGGAGTCTTGAAGAAATATATTGAACCTTTGCTTCGGCAAGTGGAATCCGATTCAAGATATCTTCCTGAAGCAAAACGGCTGTTAAAGTTTTTGAGTTATTTTGTGGTGATTCAAGATGAGGATAACATTCCAAAGACTTCGATTTTACGGGAGTTTATTGGGGGAAGCACTTTGAGTTAGGAGGATTTCATGGAAAACTATTTGCAAAAAGTGGTAGAAGACAAACGATCCTATATCGATAAAGGGACATTGCCGGAATACATTCCTGAACTGCAAAAAGCCCGAAAGGATGCTCTTGGAGTAAGCATTGTGACAATTGAAGGAGATACCCATCATGCAGGGGACTATAAGTATTCTTTTACTATTCAAAGCATTTCAAAGGTTATTTCCTTAATGCTTGCATTGAAGGATAAGGGGGAATCCTATGTGTTTTCGAGGGTTGGCATGGAGCCGACGGGAGATCCGTTTAATTCCATGGTAAAGCTTGAAACCGTAAGACCTTCCAAACCTTTCAATCCCATGATTAATGCAGGCGCTATTGCAGTTTCCTCGATGATTGAAGGAAATTCCGGCGAGGAAAAAATCAAGAAGCTGCTGGATTTTTTTCGTAAAATCACCCATAACCCCGAGTTGGAAGTAAACGAAGACGTATATCTTTCTGAAAAAAGAACCGGAGATCGTAATCGTGCAATGGCATATTTCATGAAGGACGTGGGTGTAATTACTGAAGACATTGAAGATAGCCTGGATGTCTATTTCCGGCAATGCTCTATCGAAGTGACAACAAAGGATATAGCCTATATTGGAGCATTTCTTGCCAACAACGGGGTCGACATTATAACGGGAGAGCGGGTGATGGAAGAGCGGTTTGTGAAGATTGCTAAAACCTTCATGGTAACCTGCGGGATGTATAACGGTTCGGGTGAATTCGCCATTAACGTCGGATTTCCGGCAAAAAGTGGAGTCGGAGGCGGTATAATGGCTGCAGTTCCGGGAAAAATGGGAATCGGAGTTGTGGGTCCCTCTCTGGACGAAAAAGGGAATAGCATTGCCGGTCTGGAAATATTAAAGGATTTGTCGAAAAATTTGGATTTATCTATTTTCTAAAATTCATCTTTGACAAAAAGTTTAAAAAGTTATAAAATAAATAATATATACATAAATTTTTTTACATGAGACCAAGGATGTAAAAAATAATGAATAGGGTGAAAACAATGAAGGATATTATGGTTTTAAGAGATCTTGAACAAATCAAAGCAATCAGCCACCCCTATCGTGTGGAGATCATAGAGTGTTTTGAAGGGGACGAACCGAAAACAGCCAAGCAGATTTCAGAGCTTTTGGAGGAACCCCACGCAAAAATCAATTACCACATCAAGAGTTTACTGAAGGTAGGAGTATTAGATCTGGTTGATGAACGAATCAAGTCCGGCATTATAGAAAAATATTATCTTCCCGCAGCAAAGGTTTTAATGATTGACAAAAGCTTTATTAAAAATGGTGGAGAAGAATTGGCCCAGTCCTTGAGTCAAGCCTATATTTCCATATTTGAAAAGATCAGCAGTGATTTCTACAAAAATATTGAAAATCTGGATTCAGAGCGTTTTATCAATCAATACAGTGACTACTATCTCACGAAGGATGAGGCCAAGGAACTGATGAAAAAAGTGGAGAGCGTGATGGTGGATTATCTTGATGGAAAGCGGAAGAAAACCAATGAAGACTCTTCACCTTATAACTTCGCGGTGTTGGGAGTAAGTAAAGTGCAAAAAGTAATAAAGGAAATGGAAGAACCATTGATAGAACCCATAGAAGAAGTATAAAACAAGAGCGACCTCTTAGGTCGTTTTTCTTTTACCATTTTTTATTGTTAAATAATTAATTTTTGAATTGATAAATTAGGAGGTGAGAACTGTGACAGTTTCTGATAGAATAAAGAGCAGGAAAGTCATGATCCTTATGGTCATTATTCTTCTTCTTTTTGCTTTTATCCTGATCGATCGATTTTTTATCACCCTTGTTACAGTTCGAGGGGCATCAATGGATCCGAATTTTTGTTGCGGAGACAGGGTTTTGATCATTTCCGATCGCTTCATAGTGGAGGACTTGAAAACCGGCGACGTTGTTGTTTTTCAATCACCGGTCTGTGAGGATGAACTTTTTATAAAGCGTGTAATTGCAAGGGGAGGACAGGAGTTTTGCATTGATACGGGAGACCTGCTCATCAATGGAGAGAGTGTGTGTGAGGATTATATTGACGACTGTGAGTACATTTTCAGGGATTACAGAAAAACCTGTGGGGAGGTCCCTGAAGGAAAACTCTATCTTCTCGGAGATAACAGGAATTCCAGTAACGATAGCCGAACCTTCGGCTACATTAGCGAAAGCTGAGTGGTGGGTCGCGTCGTGGCCAAGGTTTGGCCACTCTCAGAACTTGAATTTTATCGAAAACACGAAGAATGCAATTAAGCTTTTAAGTGGAAGGTTGAAAGAATAATGGATTCTAAACAGATTCTGTATCATCGCATTAAAAGAGAACTGAGAAAAAAGGGCTTCCCATTGGTTTCTGCAACCGGGGCAGGCCCTTTTCATGACCTTGAAAACAGGTTGGAGAATATGAGTAAGGAAGGGTTGTCTTTTAAATTTCAGTCCCCGGAGATAGAAGAAAAAACCAATCCCCGGAAATCCATGAATGATTGTCAAAGCATTATTGTGGTGGGGATGCCTTATTATCAAAAAGATGATGATAATCCTCCGGAGTTGTGGAATCCACCGGTGGGGCGACTGTCTCTGTCTTCCCGGGGTGAGGATTACCATATTGTAATGAAAAGAAAGATGAATGAGGTTATGGAGATGTTAAATAGGGATATTCCCGGACTCTCCTATCAATGCCATGTAGACACAGGCCCCCTGATTGATCGATATTTGGCATACAAAGCAGGATTGGGGAATTATGGATACAATAATCAGCTGATTAATGAAACATTAGGGTCATATATCTTCCTTGGTTATATCATGATCAATCAGGATTTTTCTCAAAGCGATGATCACCATAAAGGGGAAAAATTCAGACCTTCCTGTGCCGGCTGTGAAGCCTGCATAAAAGCATGCCCCACCGGTGCTTTGGAGGAACCCTATCGTTTGAATCCTGATAAATGTTTAAGCGGGATCCTTCAAACAAAGGGAATGATACCTGATAAGTATCGGCCGTTAATCGAAGATCGACTCTATGGCTGTGATGAATGTCAAAAGGTCTGTCCCTATAATCAGGGACTGGAAATTGAGATTGATTCTGCTTTCCGGAAAGAACCTCAGAATGCTGTGGATTTGGAGAAGCTTCTTGGGTACACGAATAAAGAATTTAAGGAAGCCCTGGGACATAACGCTTCTTCCTGGCGGGGAGCGGGGATTCTTAAGCGGAACGGGCTGATTATTCTCGGGAATCTCAAGGGCTCCGCAGCCCTTCCTTTGATTCTGCCTTTTCTTAAGGATTCGCGGGAGGACTTGAGAGTAAGCGCTGAATGGGCAAGGGAAGAAATCGAAAAATTTAAACTTCTTAAAGAGTAGTTTAGAAAACCAATAAACTGTTGTATGATAGAGATAGCATTATTTAGAAAAACGTGGTATCATATCTATGTTAATAATATAACGAGGAGGACGACCATGAAGAAGTTAATGAACGTGGTAATGAAAAAAGAAGCGAAAAAAGGTGCTGTTTACAGCCAAAAGGAAGTTCCTGCACCAAGGTCTGATGAAGTCCTGGTAAAAATCCACGCCACCTCCATTTGCGGAACCGACGCCCACATTTATCAGTGGGACGAATGGTCTCAGGGAAGAATCAAACCACCCTATGTCATGGGCCATGAGTTTGCCGGTGAAGTCATTGAGGTTGGAGATAAGGTAAAGTCCATTCAAGCGGGAGATATTATTTCCGCTGAAACCCACATTGTTTGCGAAGTGTGTGAGTTTTGCAAAACCGGTCAGGCGCATATCTGTAAAGATACAAAAATCCTCGGTGTCGATACCGATGGAACCTATGCAGAATACGTGGTGATTCCGGAAGCGAATGCCTGGGTCAACCCTAAAGGCGTGGATCCTGCATATCTTGCAATTCAGGAACCACTGGGAAATGCGATGCATACAGTGATGGCAGGACCGATAGTTGGTAAAACCATCGCAGTCGTTGGCTGTGGACCAATTGGTATCATGGCAATTGCTGTAGCAAAAGCTGTAGGTGCATCCAAAGTCATTGCTGTTGAAGTGAATGAGTATCGCCTCAACTTGGCGAAGAAACTGGGAGCGGATATTGCCATTAATCCAATGCATGAAGATCCCATTGAAACCATTCTTCAAGCAACTGGTGGTCTTGGAGTTGATGTGGTGGCAGAGATGTCCGGAAATGCACGGGCAATTGATCAGGCATTAAAATACATCAAGCTTGGTGGTCGAATGTCCATGCTTGGGATTCCAAATGACAAGGTGGCAATCGATGTTGCCAATGATATCGTCTTTAAAGGAATCACAATGCAAGGGATTGCCGGTCGAAAAATGTACGATACCTGGTATCAGGTCAAAGGTCTGATAGAATCCGGAAACTTGAATCTGGAAGATCTCGTGACCCATCGGCTTCCCATGGATGAGTTTGAAAAGGGCTTTGATTTAATGGAATCAGGGAACTGCGGAAAGGTCGTTCTCTATCCCGATATGGAAATTCTGGAACAGACCAGGTAAGTGCTGTTTATAATCGAAATTCAGAAAGATCAGTAAAGGAGGAGTAGTATGTCAGACGTACATGAATTATCATTTCTTAAAGAACAGATACAGGGGTTGAAGGATGACGGAGTCTATCGGGAGCTTCCGATTCTGGAGGGTGCCAATGAGTCTGAAATCCTGTTAAACGGTAAAAAAGTGATTAACCTTTCATCCAATAACTATTTAGGTTTTGCCAATCATCCACAATTGAAGGAAGCTGCAATTAAAGCTGTTGAAAAATATGGTGTCGGCTCGGGAGCGGTACGAACCATCGTCGGAAACATGGATCTCCATGAAGAACTGGAAAAGGTTCTTGCGGAATTCAAACGGGAAGAAGCGGTTATGGTCTATCAATCCGGGTTCAACTGTAATGCAGGAACCATTCAGGCGATTACATCGAAGGGAGACCTGATTATCTCCGATGAGCTGAATCATGCAAGTATCATCGACGGTGTCCGACTTAGCAGGGCAGATCGTGCAGTATATAAACACTGCGATATGGAGGATCTTGAGAGAATTCTAAAGGAAAAACGGGAACAGTACAATCAGGTTTTGATTATTACGGATGGAGTATTCAGTATGGACGGAGATATTGCTCCTCTTCCTCAAATTGTGGAATTAGCAGAAAAATATAACGCAATGACCTATGTGGATGATGCCCACGGTTCAGGAGTTTTGGGAGAAAGCGGTCGGGGAACAGTTGATCATTTTGGTCTTCATGGCCGTGTGGACTTCACCATCGGGACTCTCTCCAAAGCCATAGGAGTAATCGGAGGATATGTAGCAGGAAGCAAAACGATGAAGGAATGGTTGAGCCATCGGGGACGACCGATTCTGTTCAGCACTTCTCTACCGCCTGCAGCAGTGGCTTCCATCACTGAAGCGGTAAAACTATTAATGTCCACCACGGAATTCACTGATCGCCTATGGGAAAACGGCCGATATTTTAAAGAAAAAATGAAAAATGCAGGTTTCGATATCGGGAAAAGTGAAACACCCATTACGCCTGTAATGGTGGGAAGCGAAGATAAAACCATGGAGTTCAGCCGAAAGCTGCTGGATAAAGGAGTTTTTGTATCGGGGATCGTATTCCCTACAGTTCCGAAAGGCACCGGTCGTCTTCGATGCATGGTGACTGCAGGACACTCAAAAGAACAACTGGATAAAGCAGTTGATACCTTCGTGAAAATTGGGAAAGAAATGGAAGTTATTTAAGAAAATTCGGAGCGAAGACTTTGAAATGAACCATCAGAAGATTGCCTTTTTGCACAGGCAATCTTTTTCTTTTTGGAGAATTGCGGGAAAAGGTTTTCTTTTCAGGAAGAATTCCTTATAATAAGACTAGTTCCAAGTAGAAGGAGTGATGGAATGATTGTTGGTATTTGTAATATTGAACTGTCTATGTACGAAAACCATTCGCTAAAAGAGAAGCGGCATTTAGTTAAAAGTATCATTGAGAAAATTAAACATCGTTACAACGTGTCTATTGCTGAAGTGGGGATGATGGATAAGTGGCAGAAAGCGGAGATCGGTTTTACGACCGTGAGCAATAACAAACGCCATGTGGATGAAACCATGCAAAAGGTCCTGAACTTTATTGAGCAGGATGGACGCTTCGATTTGGCTGTGCAACAGTATGAAATCTTTTAAACTGATTTATAAAGCAAGTAAAAAACCGGAGACAGGAGGCAGGGGATGCGACGATATAAGTTAAACAAAGAAGAGATCAATGAAGTGTTGAAGATTTTGGGCTCTCTTTATCCTGATGCAAAAAGTGAGCTGGACTACTCGAATCCTTTTGAGCTTTTGATTGCAACAATTTTAAGCGCTCAATGCACTGATGTCCGGGTCAATCAGGTTACAAAATCTCTTTTCCCAAAGTATTCTGATCCCTACAAAATGGAGGAACTCAATGTGAAAGAGCTTGGAGAAATAATCCATAGCTGCGGATTTTATCATACGAAGGCTTCAAATATTCTAAAAACCTGTAAAATTCTTATTGAAGAACATAAAGGGAAGGTTCCCTCCAACAGGGAGGAATTAGTGAAGCTTCCCGGTGTTGGAAGAAAAACTGCTAACGTGGTGATCAGCAATGTTTTTGACCAGGATGCCATTGCAGTTGATACCCATGTTTTTCGTGTGACAAACCGCCTGGGAATCGTTAAAGCTGATAACGTGGAGGATACGGAGCAGGAGCTTATGAAAAAGATTCCCAAACCCATGTGGTCGGAAGCGCATCATTGGTTTATCCTTCATGGAAGAAGGGTCTGTAAAGCACGTAAACCTCTTTGTGATATGTGTGAGGTTAATCACCTTTGTATAATGTATCGAAAAAGCGGATTACAAAGGATATAGCGGAGACAAAAACAAAAAAAGGAAAGGCTTATGACAACCTTTCCTTTTTAAAATCACATTCAGAGGCAGTTCGATCGATACTGTTCTAGTTTAAACAATCCGGACATGTTCCGTAAAAACTCATCTGCTGTTTTTTCACCTTGTACTTCGTCATTGCCTCGATATCCCGTCCGAGATCGGGAAAGTAGGGCTCATCAATGTCCTCAACCTTTTTACAGGTTGTGCAGATAACATGGGGGTGTGGGCTTGTGTTGGCATCATAGCGAAAACTGTTTTCTTCAACGTTGATGGCCTGCACCAGTCCCAGAGATACAAAAAGCTCCAGGGATTTGTAAACTGTTGCCAAACTGATTGTGGGATACTTGGGTGCAAGTCTTTTGTAAATAGCCTCCGCATTTGGATGCTCTTTTGTGTCCTTTAGGGTTTCATAGATTGCGATTCGTTGTAATGTCACTTTACAGTCGTTCTTTTTCAGCTTTTCAATTAGTTCATTCATCCTATTCACCACCTAACAACGATTCTTATATTAAGTATAAATTAATGTTAAACATATGTCAATATTAATCAGGAAAAAATATTAAATAAATAGAATTTTCTAAGAATAAGCGGAGAAGCACATAAATTATATTTATAAAGAAAAGGGTGTAGTTATGGCAAAACCAAGTGTATGTATTGAAAGATCTGAATCCTATAATTACAAGGAAGTTCGGGAAGGTGTAAACCGACTCATTGAAGGATTGGGAGGTTTAAGCATGTATTTTCAACCGGGAGAGAAGATTTTTCTAAAAATGAACCTTCTGATTAAAAAGCGCCCTGAGGAAGGGGTGACCACCCATCCGATCTTTGTACAGGCAGTCGGAGATGCTTTGAAGGAATTCGGGTGTCATGTCATCATTGGTGACAGCCCAGGAGGTCCATTTACCAAAGGGTTGCTAAAAGCGATTTATAAAACCTGCGGTGTTGAAAAGATCGCAGAGGAAAGTGGATTTACTCTAAACTATAATACGGAAGGAGTAACGAAAAAAGTCAATAATGGAAAAGTACTCCAGGAAATCACGGTCATGAAAGCACTGGAAGAGGTCGAACATGTGATTTCTTTATCAAAGTTAAAGACCCATGGGATGATGAAGTTTACCGGTGCAGTAAAAAATATGTATGGAATTATTCCCGGTCTGATAAAAGCGGAATACCATTTTAAGATGCCGGCGATTGAAACCTTTTCCGATATGCTGGTGGATGTCTGCTCATTTAAAGAACCAACCCTTTCTTTTATGGACGGCATTGTCGGTATGGAAGGAGAAGGACCATCCTCAGGAGATCTTCGCAAGGTAGGTGCAATGATCGCATCATCCAACCCATATGCTCTGGATTTTATTGCCTGTCAATTGGTGGGAATTGATCCTTTGGAGGTCCCAACTATCCAACGATCTATTGAGCGGAACTTTCTTTCGGGAAATCATGAAGATATTCACATAGTCGGTTCATCAATGGAATCCTTCTCGTTAAAGCCCTTTATCACCCCTGCAATTACCGATGTGAACTTCTTTAAAGGACGGGTGCCGGAATTTCTCGTAGGGCCTATGAGCCGCTTTCTTCTGCCGCGACCGGTTTTTGACCATGAGATCTGCGTATCCTGCGGGGATTGTGGCAAAGTGTGTCCCGCGCAGGTAATCTCTTTTAAGAAGACGAAAGGTTATACAAAAGGAAAACCTTATGCAGATTTAACCGGTTGCATAAGGTGTTTTTGCTGCCAGGAACTTTGTCCTGTAAAGGCAGTGAGAATAAAACGGTCAAAAATCGGTGCCCGATTGTTTAAACTGTAGTGGTATAATGTCCATGGGGAATTTCAATCACCCGCTCAGGATCCTTTCGCTGCTCCTTAAATGCTTCTGTCACAGAAAAGTGATCACGAAAATGAATTGGGATCAGCTTCTTAACGGGGATGGTATCTAAAAAATAGTTTGCAGCCAGTGCAAAATGCTCTTCCAGCCGGGGATCAACGGGAACAAAGGCAAAATCAAGTGTGGAATTCTTTCTTTCCAGGGTTTTGCGGAGCTCTGTAATTTCCCGAAGATAATCTATTTTTTCCTGCTCCTGTTCCTCAGGACTAAAGCTGTTCCAATGCCACCAATTCAAATCGCCACTATGGAAAAACAACACATTGTCGACTTTATCCTGAACGAGATAAGAGACTCCCTGATCCGTGGAACCAAATGACTGAATTGAAAGATCTTCCAGTTCAAGGCTTTCGTGGGGGGCGAGTGTATAGGCCTCTAGGAGAGAAACTTCAGGGTCTGACATCTCTGTCACATCAGAACTCAGAATATAACGGACTCCTGTCTTTATTTGGAAATCCCTCTCAAAGATGTCCCTTGTAAAGTGGTCCCCATGTCCGTGGGTAACGAAATAGGTGACAGGTTTACTGATCATCTCCAGTTTTTCGAGCAAAGCTTCCCTTGTGAGATGAGGCGGCTCAAAGAAAGCATCAAAGAGCATGACACTTCTATCGGTTTCCACAACCACACAGCTATGATAGAGGTGGGAAATTTTAATTAATGGTTTCATGAAAATCCTCCTTCATTGATTCTTCCTTCAGTATTTACCCACTGGGAAAAATAATACGCAAGGCGGGGGATTTACTTTACAGAAAGAAGGGAAAAGATGATGAAGTTGCATATCGTATTATTGGAACCCGAAATTCCCCAAAATACAGGGAATATTGCCAGAAGCTGTGTAATCACAGGGGCAAGTCTTCATTTGATTAAACCGATGAAGTTTTCCATTTCCGATCGGGAGGTGAAGAGAGCGGGGTTAGATTATTGGAATTTATTAGATCTCAAAGTATATGAAGACTATGAAGAATTTTGTTCAGAGCATGAGGGGAGAAAAATCTATTATGCCACGACAAAAACAAGAAGAGTCTACAGTGATGTAAACTATGGTGAGGAAGAGGAAGTCTATGTAATGTTTGGAAAAGAAAGCAAGGGGATTCCGGAGGAGGTTCTTCATGAGAACTCAGATACGGCGATTACCATTCCCATGCGCCAGGTGGAGAAAGCAAGGTCCTTGAATCTTTCCAACGCCTGTGCCATTGTTATGTATGAAGTGTTGAAGCAATGGGGTTTCCCTGGAATGCGTAAGGGAGATCTATAGAAGAAATTAATAGATAATCGTTCTTTGTGAAAAAATTACTGAAATTATCCCCAAAACGTATTGTACTTTCGTTTTTTTTGGTTTATAATGGGGTTGAAGTAAAAACTACATACACCACACTGGATGAAGGGTGCGGGAGAGATTTCCTCTAACAGGAAACGCCGAAGGGACAAGCTAATTGCCAATTAGTGAATTTCTCAGGCAAAAGGACCGTATTTGGACAGTTCTCTGGAGAGCACAAGATGTGCACCGAAGGAGCAAGCCCGGATTGTACGATCTTCCGGGAGAAACTCTCAGGTAAACCATACAGAGTCGATCATGCAACAGGGCGTTGACATATCCACTCTGTTTTTGTTTGCCCAAAAGTCATAAAATATGTGTGGTCGATGAATTTAAGGAGGGAAGCCGTGGCGTTTCGAATCGTAACAAATAACCCGCAGGTACAGGAACATTTCGGTGAGAGACATCAGATTCACTGGATTGAAGGAAACTACCTTGCCGTTTTGGAATTTGTGAGGGATGAAGTTCATAGGGGCTATCCTGTTCTCACACACCCTTTATCGGGAAGCATTAAACCCAATGAAACCCCTTATAAATCCATCCTGTTGGATACAGAAAAAGATCAGGAAATCAGCTCTTCGGTAATCATGATTGAAGACAGTATTATAACTGCGAAGAAGTTTATTGAGATTCGGGACCGAACAGTGGGTTTGCGTCAAGATCTTCTTCAGGACTTCCAGGAAATAGACTATCAGTTGATTAAAAGTGGAATTGAGTCAGCACTGTAGAAAAACAAGCCCTTGGCTTGACTAAAAAAATAAAAGAGGTGGAAAAGATGGAAAAAATTTATGATGTAATTATTATTGGGGCAGGTCCAGCAGGACTTACCGCCGGTCTTTATGCAGCAAGAGATAAGATGTCAACTTTGGTGCTCGAGAAAGAAAAGCCCGGTGGACAGATTGCAACCACTGATGAAGTTGCTAACTACCCTGGATCCATTGAAAACGCTACTGGACCAAGCTTGGTCTCGCGAATGGTTGATCAGTGTAAAGAGTTCGGAGCAGAAATTGAAAAGGACAATATTAAAGAAGTGCAGCTGGAAGAAAAGATTAAGGTCCTTATAGGAGAGAAAGAAACTTATAAAGCAAAATCCGTTGTGATTGCTACAGGAGCTACCCCAAGAAAGCTTGGTGCTCCGGGAGAAAAAGAATTAACGGGTAAAGGTGTTTCCTACTGCGCAACCTGTGATGCCGACTTTTTTACAGACCTGGAAGTCTTTGTGATCGGTGGAGGAGACTCTGCTGTCGAAGAAGCAATTCATTTGTCAAAGTTTGCCAGAAAGGTAACCATTGTTCACCGGCGTGAAGAGTTGAAAGCAGCAAAATCCATTCAGGAAAAGGCATTTAAGAACGAAAAGATCGGTTTTATCTGGAACAGCTCCGTAAAGGAAATTAAGGGAGACGGAATGGTGGAAGGGATGGTTCTTGAGAACCTGCAAACCGGAGAGCTCACTGAATTTGAAGCAGATGAGGAAGACGGCACCTTCGGTATCTTTATTTTCGTAGGATATCTTCCACAGACCGGGCTGTTCAAGGATAAACTGAATTTATCTAAAGCAGGTTATATCCTTACCGATGACAACATGCACACCGATCTCTCCGGAGTTTTAGCAGCGGGGGATGTGCGCGAGAAGTCCTTACGTCAGGTAGCAACTGCTGTTGGTGACGGTGCAATTGCCGCAATCCAGGCAGAAAAATACATTGACCATGCGTTTGAAGAATAAGATTTAGGGAGGTGAAATCCATGTTAGCTGTTGATAAGAACAATTTTGAAGAAGAAGTACTACAGTCGGAAAAAACCGTATTAGTGGATTTTTGGAGCGAAGGTTGTGAGCCCTGCAAAGCATTAATGCCTGATATCGAAGCGTTGGCAGAGGTCTATGGAGATGAGATAAAATTCGTCAAACTGGACACAACAAAAGCACGACGGCTTGCAATCAAGCAAAAGGTATTAGGTCTTCCCACCATAGCAATTTACAAAGGTGGAGAGAAAAAAGATGAAGTTACAAAAGAAGAAGCTTCCAAAGAAAACGTTGAAGCAATGATTAAGAAATTTGTCTAGACCACAGTATGTGTTAAGGGAAGGGTTTTCGGAGCCGGAGGGCATGAATCCGGCCGGCTCCTTATTACAAGGGAGGTGAAGGTTTTGAAGCTTACATTAGGTAAAATTTTTATTGAAGATGTGCAATTCGGAAAAGATACAAAAGTAGAAGGAAAAACCTTATTTATCAATAAAGATGAGTTATTGGACGCTGTTGGAGAAAGTGAATACATTGACAATATTGACATTGATATTACCCATCCGGGAGATGAAGTCAGAATTACTCCTGTAAAGGATGTCATCGAACCCCGGGTAAAAGTTGATGGACCCGGAGGAATTTTCCCCGGAATGATTAACAAGGTTCAAACAGTAGGAAGTGGAAAAACTCATGCATTAAAGAATGTTGCTGTTGTCACTGCGGGTAAGATCGTCGGGTTCCAGGAGGGAATTATCGACATGACCGGTCCGGGAGCGGAATATTCTCCGTTTTCAAAGACACATAATATCGTCGTGGTTGCAAACCCCAGAGAAGACGTAAAGCAATATGACCATGAGGCGGCAGTTCGACAAATCGGCTTTAAAGCGGCGAATTTTTTGGGTGAACTTGCTAAAAATTTAACACCCGACGAAGAAATCACCTATGAAACTCTTCCGCTTCTTCAAGGAGTGGAAAAGTATCCTGATCTGCCAAAAGTAGGATATGTATACATGCTTCAAACTCAGGGATTACTCCATGATACCTATGTGTATGGTGTGGATGCAAAGAAAATCATTCCTACTTTTATGTACCCTACGGAAATGATGGACGGCGCAATCGTTAGTGGAAACTGCGTTTCCGCATGCGATAAAAACCCAACCTATGTCCACCAGAATAATGGAATCATCGAGGATCTCTACGAAAAGCATGGAAAAGAAATTAATTTTGTCGGTGTCATTGTCACAAATGAAAATGTCTACCTCGCAGACAAAGAACGTTCCTCCGACTGGACAGCCAAACTTACGGAATACTTTGGTTTGGACGGAGTGATCGTATCCCAGGAAGGGTTCGGAAATCCTGACACGGATCTTATCATGAACTGCAAGAAGATTGAAGAAAAAAACATTAAAACTGTCATCGTAACTGATGAGTATGCAGGACGGGACGGAGCATCACAATCCTTAGCGGATGCAGATCCCAAGGCGGATGCTGTTGTCTCTAACGGAAATGCCAATGAGGTAATTGTATTGCCACCAATGAAAAAGATCATCGGAATGACGGATTATGTTGATTCCATCGCTGGTGGATTCGACGGAAGCTTACGGGAAGACGGAAGTATCGAAGTGGAAATTCAAGCAATTACCGGAGCAACCAATGAAACCGGATTTGTGAAGTTAACAGCGAAAGAATACTAAGAGAGGGGGGAAAATAATGAGTAAAAAACGAGTAGTACATTATATAAACCAATTTTTCGGTGGAATCGGCGGAGAAGAGAAAGCCGATATCAAGCCTGAAGTTCGAGAAGGTGTTGTAGGTCCCGGTATGGCCCTGCAGGGAGCAATTAAAGAAGAGGCGGAAATTGTTGCAACCATTATTTGTGGTGACTCTTACTTCAACGAAAACGTGGATGAAGCAAAGAAAGTGATTATGGAAATGGTAAAGAAGTACGATGCGGATCTATTTGTAGCAGGTCCTGCATTTAATGCAGGTCGTTATGGTGTTGCCTGCGGAACAATCGCAGAGGCTGTTAAAAAAGAGTTGAAAATTCCTGTAATTTCCGGAATGTATCCTGAAAACCCGGGAGCGGATATGTTTAAAAAATCCGTACACATTATCGAAACTGGAAACTCAGCAGCACAAATGAGAAAAGCGATTCCTGCAATGGCAAATCTTGCAATTAAAATGCTAAAGGGAGAAGAAATCAGCTCTCCCGCAGAAGACAAATACATTTCCATGGGTGTTAGAAAGAACTACTTCCATGAAACAAGAGGTTCTCAAAGAGCTGTGGATATGCTGATGAATAAGCTCGCAGGAGAGGAATTTGTAACTGAATTCCCAATGCCGAATTTTGATCGTGTTGATCCGCTGCCTGCACTCAAGGATCTTTCAAATGCAAAGATCGCCCTTGTCACCTCGGGAGGAATTGTTCCTAAAGGAAATCCTGACCGGATCGAATCCTCAAGCGCATCAAAGTATGGAAAATATGATATCGCTGACTTTTTCAATCTCGATGAAATGAGTCACGAAACCGCCCACGGAGGCTATGATCCAATCTATGCCAACACTGATGCGGACTGCGTACTCCCTGTGGATGTGATGAGAGATTTGGAAAATGAAGGAAAAATCGGCAAACTTCATCGATACTTCTATACCACAACCGGAAATGGAACTGCGGTTGCAAGCTCTAAAGCATTCGCAGAAGAATTTTCGAAAGAATTGTTGGCGGATGGAGTGGATGCAGTCATCCTCACCTCCACCTGAGGTACCTGTACACGTTGCGGTGCAACGATGGTAAAAGAAATTGAACGTGCGGGAATTCCTGTGGTTCACATTTGTACAGTCGTGCCGATCTCTTTAACGGTTGGAGCGAACAGAATCGTACCTGCAATTGCGATTCCTCACCCTCTTGGTAATCCTGCATTTGACAAGGATGAGCAAAAGGCAATCCGTCGAAAAATCGTTGATAAAGCACTTGTCGCTTTAACAACTGAAGTCGATGGGCAAACGGTGTTCGAAGACTAAAAAGTATTTATAAGATTCTCAGGGATATGTTTAAAAAACCTATACATGGGCATAATTATGTCTAGAGTGTAGGTTTTTTATTATGGTGCAAATGTCACTTCTATCCTCTGCATAATCATAGAAATTTAAGTGAAAGAACATTGCATTTCACAATATCCTATATTATAATGACTGTACGGTGATTTAACGATTTATAACGATTTTAGTCCTTCTTTTGGAAGGGTTGAAATAGAAAATTTTTTAAGGGGAGGCAAGTGAAAATGAAAAAAAGTTTATGGATGCTTTTATTGGCAGTATTGTTAGTAATGGCGCTGGTTGCAACCGGTTGCGGAACAGATGACAACGATGAGGATCCGGACCAGGACGAAAATGGTGAAGTTGTAGATGATGATGTTGATCTTGATGATGTATTTTTTGTCGGGCTGGTAACCGATACCGGTGGGATTGATGATGCATCGTTCAACCAGGGAACCTGGGAAGGTGTACTGGAATTCGTCAACTCGATCGACAATGGAGATGCAAACTATCTTCAATCTGAAGCGGATGCAGATTATATTCCAAATCTTTCTTCTTTCGCAGACGAACAAGTGGATTTAATTGTTGCTCCCGGATTCCTGTTTGAAGAAGCAATGGGAACTGTAGCAGACAATTTTCCAAATCAAAATTTCTTAATTATTGACACAGTGGTGGAAAGAGATAATGTAGCAAGTGCTGTATTTGCAGAGCATGAAGGATCTTTTCTGGTAGGCGTTGCAGCAGCTCTTAAAGCACAGGAAGCGGGAGAAGATACCGTCGGTTTCCTTGGTGGAATGGACTTCCCGTTGATTCAAAGATTCGAGGCAGGATTTGAAGCCGGAGTACTTACTGTTGATCCGAACATGAATATTCTTGTTCAGTATGCAGGAGACTTTAACGATGTGCCTGCAGGTCGGGCATTATCCTCTCAAATGTACGATGATGGCGCATATGTCATTTTCCATGCAGCGGGCGGAACCGGAAACGGGTTATTCGCAGAGGCCAGAGAAAGACGTTCTGACGGAGAAGATGTATGGGCAATTGGAGTAGACCTCGATCAATACGAAGAAGGAATTTATGACGGAGACAGCTCAGCAGTTCTTACTTCCATGTTAAAACGAGTAGACGTTGCAGCTCATGACGTGTCTGAAATGACCTATAATGGGAACTTCCCCGGTGGGGAAGTCATCGTCTTTAACCTTGAAAATGAAGGTGTAGGGATCCCTGCGGATAATCCGAATATGAGCGATGAGATGGTAGAAGAAGTTTTATCTTACATTGATGATATTGTATCAGGCGCTATCGAAGTACCCGAAGTGCCATCAAGAGTAGAATAATTAATTTTTACCAACGCCCTACAGGTAAATGAATCGCAAGGGAACACAGTTGGTTTATTATGTTCGCTGGAAAAACCAAGATAATCTCTTGGTTTTTTTAGCGAATCTTTCCAACTAAAGCATGATTAGCAAGGAAAAATCAAATCGATCTATGAAAAGCAACCGGTTTTTTATGTGAATATCTCCTGGGATTTTAGTTATGTAATTCAGGGATGATATTGTTTGGAATTTTAATTGATGAAAATAGGATTAATGGGAAATATGGTGACTAAAGCCGCCGATAAAGCTTCTGATCGGATGCACACATCATGGCGCGGCGGGATGCCTTGAAAAGACTCTATTAGGAAGAGGAGAAATACTATGGAATACCTAATTGAAATGCTCAATATTACGAAGGAGTTCCCGGGGATTAAAGCTAATGACAAGGTCAATCTCCAAGTGAAGGAAGGCGAAATTCATGCATTGCTCGGGGAAAACGGAGCTGGCAAATCGACCTTGATGAGTGTTCTATTTGGACTTTATAAGCCCGAGGAGGGAGAAATTCGTCTTCGTGGTGAGAAAGTGGAAATTGACGACCCGAAAAAGGCAAACAAGCTTGGGATCGGAATGGTGCATCAGCATTTTAAGCTGGTGGAGAATTTTACTGTCACAGAGAATATTATACTTGGGGAAGAGCCGAAAAAATCCATGAGGCGTGTGGATATGAAGAAAGCCCGTGAAAAGGTCAAAGAAATCAGTGATCTCTACGGCCTGAAAGTAGATCCTGATTCCAAAATCATGGATATTTCCGTTGGAATGCAACAACGGGTGGAGATTTTAAAAATGCTCTATCGACAAGCTGAAATTCTCATCCTTGATGAGCCAACTGCAGTTTTGACACCTCAGGAAATCAGGGAGTTAATGAAGATTATGAAGGATTTGATCAAAGAGGGGAAAACGATTGTGTTAATTACCCACAAGTTAAAAGAAATAAAAGAAGCCGCAGATCGCTGTACCGTTCTTAGAAGAGGGAAGTACGTGGGAACCGTTGATGTGAAAGACACCTCGGAAGAGAAGATGGCTAATATGATGGTTGGTCGAGAAGTCAGCTTCGAAGTAGACAAGGAGCCGGCAAAACCGGGAGATGTGGTCTTTGAGATTCAAAAACTTACCGTAAAAGACAACCGAAACCTGGAAAAAGTTAAAAATTTAAGCTTAGAAGTTCGTACCGGAGAAATCATGTGTGTTGCTGGAATCGATGGAAATGGACAGTCAGAGCTGGTTGAGGCATTAACGGGTTTAAGAAAGATTGAAAGTGGCAAAGTTCTGTTGAAGGGCGAAGAAATTCAGGATTTTAAAACCCGGAAAATCACCTTGAAAGGTGTGGGACATATCCCTGAGGATCGCCAAAAACGCGGATTAATTATGGATTACAGCCTTGAGGAAAATTTGATTCTCCAAACCTATTTTCAAAAACCTTTTTCAGATAAGGGAATTTTGAATTTTACCGAGATCCGTAAATTTTCCGACCAACTGATTGAAGAGTTTGATGTTCGAACAAGTCAGGGAAGTCAGTCAAGTGCAAGGGGAATGTCTGGAGGAAATCAACAAAAAGCGATTGTTGCCCGGGAACTTTATCGATCACCTGAGCTTCTCATTGCAGCTCAACCAACAAGAGGGCTGGATGTTGGTGCAATTGAATATATTCACGAACGGCTTGTAGAGGAACGGGAAAAAGGGCGGGCAATTCTACTGGTGTCACTTGAAATGGAAGAGGTGTTAAATCTCTCTGACCGTATAGCAGTTATCTATAATGGAGAGATCGTTGGTTTGGTGGATGCCAAAGAAATCGATGAAAACAAACTGGGACTTATGATGGCCGGATCTTCGAAGAAGGAGGTATTAGGAGATGACGAACATTAAAACTTTTCTATCCGATGAAAAACATCAAAGTTTTCTGATTCCGGCGATTGCCATTGTCTTAGGTTTTCTCTCCGGTTCAATTATTATGCTGCTAAGTGGTTTGAATCCTGTTGACCTCTTTACATCCTTTGTAAGGGCAGTGACAGGGATCAACTTACCTAATATCGGAACAGATCGAGATGTTTTTAACTCCCGATATTTTGGCGAATTCTTTGTGTTCTCCATCCCGTTAATTCTTACCGGATTATCTGTTTCCTTCGCATTTCGAACAGGACTCTTTAACATTGGCGGAGAAGGACAGGTTATGATGGGGGCATTATTCGCTTCAGGTGCAGGGATTTTCTTGGATTTCCCCCCTTTGATATTCCCTGTCGTGGTTTTAATTGCAGGTGCATTGGGAGGTGCAGTTTGGGGGTTTATTCCCGGTATTCTGAAGGCGAAATTCCGCGTTCATGAAGTTGTTGTTACGATTATGTTAAATTATACCGCTCTTTATGTCAGTAATTTTTATATTCGCAGCTGGGGAGAAGGAAATGCAATACGAACCGAAAATCTTCCAAGCAAAGCCACTTTACAAAGTGACCTTCTATCAAGTTTAACAAACAACTCCCGATTACATTGGGGATTTATTGTGGTAATTGTTTGTGCTGTGATTTTTTGGTTTATTATTAATAAAACCACTTTCGGGTATGAATTGAAAGCAGTTGGATTCAATCCCCTGGCATCGGAATATGCAGGGATGAAAGTACAGCGAAATGCGGCTTTGTCAATGACGATTGCCGGCGCTTTTTCCGGTTTAGCTGGAGCGATGCTGGTTGTAGGCACTTTTGGCTATGGAAGGGTGTTACCGGGATTTGAAAACTATGGATTTGACGGAATTGCAGTTGCACTAGTCGGGGGAAGTACTGCTCTCGGCTCAGTTCTTGCAGGTCTTCTTTTCGGAGGACTGAAAGCAGCTCAGCCGATCATGCAGGTCAGCCGTATCCCAAGGGATATTGCGATTATAATTATTGCGGTGATCATTATCTATGTTGCGATGAGAGAACCTTTCAAACAACTTCTTCTGAAACTTAAGGCAAAGGAGGAGGAAAACTAATGGATTTATTAATCTCGATGCTTTCTTTAACCATTGTTTTCTCGACTCCGATCGTGATTACATCCTTGGGAGGAATGTTTTCCGAAAGAAGTGGAGTTACTAATATCGGATTGGAAGGTCTGATGATGTTTGGAGCATTTACCGCTGCATCAGTGTTATTCTTTATTGAAGGGGAGACTGCTCTGGCTCCGTGGATCGCGATCTTCATTGGTGCTCTGGTGGGTGGACTGATTTCTTTGATTCATGCATATTTGAGTATCCATGCCAATGCCGACCAGATTATCTCAGGAACAGCGATTAATCTTCTGGCAACCGGGGCGACAATTTACCTTGCACAGGTCATTTTTGGTCAACAAAGAACCAATAGTTTTTCCAACAGCTTTTCCCGATTTACGTTTCCTGTTTTAAGTGAAATTCCTTTTATTGGACCGATCCTGTTTCACCGAGTCTATTTGACTGTACACTTGGCAATCGTTCTGGTGATTCTCAGCTGGTTTGTTTTGTATAAAACCTCATTTGGTCTTCGCTTAAGAGCAGCGGGAGAGCATCCAAGCGCTCTGGAAAGTATGGGTGTCAGTGTCTATAAAATGCGTTATATCGGTGTAGTCCTATCAGGAATTCTGGCAGGTCTTGGTGGAGGAATTCTTGTTCTCACCCAGGATATTCAATATACAGTTATGAGTATCGGGGGAACAGGGTTTATTGCACTTGCCGCATTGATCTTCGGCCGCTGGAAACCTGCTGGATTGCTTGGAGCAGGAGTGTTTTTCGGATTCTCGAGGATTTTTGCCCTGTACTCCAATCGCTTTGCCATTCTGGAACCTTTTCCTGATGCATTTTTCTTTGCACTGCCCTATGTGTTAACCATTATCGCATTGGTGCTATTCAGCAGACAATCGGTTGCACCGAAGGCAATTGGTAAACCCTACGACAAAGGGGAGCGGTAGGAGCAATGCAACTGTAAAATGATACCAATGCAAGTATTATGCCAAAAGTAAAGCTTTCTTCATGAAAGCTTTATTTTTTTGACGAAAAATGGTATAATTCAGCTATACTATGAGAGTAAGGGTGATCAACTTGAGAATGGGTTACGGTTTGGAATTAACACAATCCCAAAAATTAGTGATGACACCGCAATTAAAGCAGGCCATCACGGTCTTACAATTGAATTCCATAGAACTGGATACCTACGTAAAAGAACATATGGAGGGTAATCCGGTTTTAGAGTTAACGGAAGTCAAGGAAAAACCCTTGAAGGAAAAAGAAGAAAAGGATATTAACTGGAAGGAGTACATCGAAGACTTTGATAACCATCATTATACTCCGAACCAATACAGTCCGGATCGTGATGATTTCAATTATGAAAATGTAATTTCCAAAGAAGCCACTCTACATGAGCATCTTTTATCCCAATATAACATGACGAGAAAGAGCAGCATATACCCTGCTGTCGGAGAATATATCATTCATAATCTGGATGAAAACGGTTACCTTTCCATGTCCTTGGAGCAGATTTCTGAGGATCTGAATACGGAATTGGAAGTGGTGGAAGAGGTTTTATCCATCATTCAAACCTTCGACCCGCCCGGGGTAGGGGCAAGGGACCTGAAAGAGTCTTTACTGATTCAATTGAAGCTTAAAGAAATTACCGATCCGAGGATGTTCGCACTTGTGGAAGAGCATCTTGAAAAAATTGCCTCGAATAAGTTTCCGGACATTGCTAAGGCTCTTCAAATTCCTGTAGCGGAAGTACAGACGATGTGCGATTTTATAAGATCCCTGGAGCCGCGACCCGGCAGACAGTTTATTAACGTACAGAACAAATATATCACTCCGGATGTAATCGTGAAAGAAGTTGAAGGGGAATATGTTGTGGTTTATAACGAGTCTTCTGTGCCTCGGCTGTATATCCGGGAGGATTACAGGAAAATGGTGCTCAGCGAGCAGTCAATCAACTGTGAAGACACGAAAAAATATATTAACGATAAACTGAATGCCGCTCTGTGGCTCATTAAAAACATTGAACAGCGGAAGCAAACCATCTATCGGGTAGTGGAAAATATTATTGATCGACAGAAGGATTTCTTTGAGAAGGGGAAGCGCCATCTGAAGCCATTAACCCTTCGGGAAGTCGCAGAAGATATTGATGTTCATGAGTCCACGGTAAGTCGCGCAACGAATGGAAAGTATGTTCAAACTCCCGTGGGAACCTTTGAGTTAAAATATTTCTTTTCCAGCGGAATTGAAACGCGGGAAGGAAACTCCCTGTCTTCCAACAGTATTAAGGATTTTATCCGGGAAATGATCGAAAAGGAAAACCCTCAAAAACCCTTAAGCGATGAAAAGATTGCAAAGCAATTGGAACTGCAGGGGATGAAAATTTCAAGACGAACCGTTGCAAAATATCGGGATGACCTGGGACTCCTGTCTTCCTCGAAAAGAAAACGTTATGAGTGACAGATTTTGGGTATATAATTTTAGGTAGAAACCTTGGAAACATGAAATAATTTTGAAGAGCTACACAAAATCACGGTAGTATGAAAGATCTCCCTGTTGTATAATGAGCTGTGAAAACTTAAAAACCCCCAAACGGGGTTTTTCCATAGGGATTAATAAAGACTCAATGAAGATGGAGATTCCATTTGCCACTCATCCTCTTACGCAGTCTTTATTTAAAATACATCCTTGATAATTAAAAAACAAAGGAGGAAATTGAATGAAAAAAGTTGCAATTAACGGATTTGGAAGAATTGGAAGAAACGTATTGAAATCGTATTTTGAGAAGAGTCTGGACTGGGAAATTGTTGCCATTAATGACTTGACCGATGCTAACACCCTGGGGCATTTATTGAAGTATGACAGTGTGTATGGGAAATTTACTGAAGAACTGGTAGTAAAAGAGAACTCTTTAGTGATTAATGGAAAAGAAATTAAGATTTTCAGTGAAAAGGATCCCGGCAAACTGCCATGGAAGGAAATGGGAGTTGATATCGTGATTGAGTCAACCGGTATTTTCAGAACGAAGGAGGAAGCGTCAAAACATATTGAAGCGGGAGCGAAAAAAGTCTTAATTACTGCACCTGCCAAGAAGGAAGACATTACCATAGTTATGGGCGTAAACGAAGATCACTACGATCCCGAAAATCATCACGTTATATCCAACGCCTCATGCACCACGAACTGCCTGGCTCCATTTGCTAAGTTAGTGGATGATGAGTTCGGCATCAAACGGGGAATTATGACAACGATTCACTCTTATACGAATGACCAGAATATTTTAGATCTTCCTCATAAGGATTTACGTCGGGCAAGAGCGGCAGCTCTTTCAATAATCCCAACAACCACTGGAGCGGCGGAAGCGGTTTCCCTTGTTTTACCCCAATTGAAGAATAAATTGACAGGAATGGCCATGCGAGTTCCAACTCCTACAGTTTCGGTTGTTGACCTTGTAGTGGAAGTGGGAAAAGACACCTCGGTGGAGGAAGTCAATGAAGTGTTTAAGAATGCAGCTGCAGGACCGCTAAAAGGGATTCTTGAATACTCGGATGAACCTTTGGTGTCAGCAGATTATATTAAAAGTGATTTTTCAACAATCATTGACGGTTTGTCAACTAACGTCCTTGAAGGAAATATGATTAAAATCATAGCCTGGTACGATAATGAATGGGGATATTCAGTACGGGTAGTGGACCTGGTGGATTATATGATTCAAAAGGAAAAATAAGGAGGAATCTTAATGAATAAGAAAACCTTAAAAGATTTTACCTTTTATGACAAGACGGTTCTTGTACGATGCGATTTTAATGTGCCTATGGACGAAAATCAGAAAATCACCGACGACCGTCGAATCCAGGGAGCCCTGGATACCATACGGTATTTGGCTAAAGAGGGAGCGAAGATTGTATTAATTTCTCACTTGGGACGTCCTAAGGGAAAACCGGATCCGAAGCTATCGTTGCTGCCGGTTGCAAGACGACTTGAGCAGTTACTGGGCTCGAAAGTGCAGTTCTTTCAGGATGACCTGGTAATCAGTCAGGAAACGAAAGACGAGCTTGGCGTAATGAAACTTGGAGAAATTGCATTGCTAGAGAATATTCGTTTCAGAAAGGAAGAGACTGACAACGACCCGGCTTTTGCCAAGGAGTTGGCGAGAATCGGCGATGTCTATGTGAACGATGCTTTTGGAACGTCCCATCGGGGACATGCGTCAAACCTCGGGTTGGCATCGATTCTTCCATCCTGTGTAGGATTTCTTGTGGAAAAAGAGCTGGAATTTTTCTCAAAGACCTTGGAAAACCCTGAACGCCCATTTATTGCTATCATTGGTGGAGCAAAAGTATCGGATAAAATCGGAGTGATTGAAAACCTTCTGGACAAAGTGGATTTTTTAATGATAGGAGGAGGAATGTCTTACACCTTCCTACATGCAATGGGGTACAACGTTGGAAAATCAATCCTGGAAATAGAGAAAGTGAATCTGGCAAAAGTTCTGATGCAAATTGCAAAAGATAAGGGAGTGGAGCTTCTTATTCCTATTGACCATGTTGTTGCCGAAGAGTTCAGTAACGACGTTGATTTTTGGACACTGGATTCCGAAAACATCTCTGATGATGTGATGGGTTTGGATATTGGAGAAAAAACCGTTGAACGGTATTCTGATTTGATTAAAAAGGCTAAGACCGTAATATGGAATGGACCAATGGGAGTTTTTGAAATGACCAACTTCCAAAGTGGAACCGAAGGAGTTGCAAAAGCTTTAGCAGAAAGCAATGCTGTCACCATTATCGGTGGAGGAGACAGTGCTGCAGCCGTTGAAAAATTTGGATATGCTGAAGCAATGAGTCACATCTCTACCGGAGGAGGAGCGTCATTAGAACTTCTCGAAGGCAAGGAACTGCCGGGAATTGAAAGTATTCAGGATCGATAAATAAATCCAGGGGACCCATGTTCTTATAAAGACCGGGTCCCTTCTTCGAAAAAAACCAACCGATGTATTGGAAGGTTGAAAAATTTTGGTATACTCATAAGGAATATACCTGATCGAGAAAGGATGATGGATATGAGAGTCCCAGTAATGGCTGGAAACTGGAAAATGCACATGAACTCAAATGAAACGAAATCCTTTATTCATGATTTACGTGGAAGAGTAGAAGATACCGAAGTGAAAGTGATCCTATGCGTTCCATTTACCTCGATATCCGCAGCAAAAGATGCCCTTGCCGGAACTAAGATCGGCCTCGGGGCACAAAACATGAGCTGGGAGGAAAAAGGTGCTTTCACCGGAGAAATCTCTCCCGATATGTTACTGTCTGAAGGTGTTGAATATGTGATTATCGGTCACTCCGAACGGAGAGCGATTTTCAAGGAAACCGACGATATGATAAACAAAAAAGTCGTAAAGGCTCTTGAAAAAGGGTTGATTCCGATTTTATGCGTAGGAGAAACCCTGGAAGAACGGGAAGAACATAAAGCGAAAGAAGTGACTAAGCACCAGTTAAAGGAAGCGTTAAAAGGTGTGAGTGTCAAAGAAATGGAAAAGATCATAGTCGCTTACGAGCCGGTTTGGGCAATTGGAACAGGGAAAACCGCTTCGCCGGAGGATGCCAATGAGATGGCAGTCTTTATTCGCGAAACTCTCAAGGAGCTTTATGGAGAAGAAACCTCTGAAGAAGTGATTATTCAATATGGAGGAAGTGTTAAGCCGGGGAATGTGGAAGAAATCATGAATCAAAGTGATGTAGACGGAGCTCTTGTAGGAGGAGCCAGTTTGAAGGTTGAAGACTTTGAAAAAATCGTGAACTTCTAGAAAGAGAGGAACTTATGAAGAAACCAGTAATGCTGATGATTCTGGATGGACTTGGTCTCCGTGAGGAAGAAAAAGGAAACGGTGTAAAAAAAGCGAACATGGTTAATCTGGAACGATATATGAAAGACTATCCCATGATACGACTGAATGCCAGTGGTGAGGCTGTAGGGCTTCCCGATGGGCAAATGGGGAACTCTGAAGTGGGGCATCTGAATATCGGTGCAGGAAGAGTGGTTTATCAGGAACTGACCAGAATCTCCAAGGATATCCGGGAAAATCGATTAATCGACAATGAAGGATTGAAAAAACTTCTGAACCATGTGAAAAAAAATGGAAAGAAGCTCCACCTGTTAGGTTTATTATCTGATGGCGGAGTCCACAGTCATAATAAACATCTGTATGAGTTGTTGCGGATTGCAAAGACTATGGATTTAAAGAAAGTCTATGTCCATTGCTTCACCGATGGAAGGGATACGCCGCCGAAAAGTGGGGCAGAGTACCTTTTACAACTTGAAGAAAAGCTGAATGAAATTGGTGTCGGTCAGATTGCTACAGTAGCAGGTCGTTATTATGCAATGGATAGAGATCAACGTTGGGAGCGTACGGAAGAAGCCTATCAAGCTCTTGTTCATGGAAAGGGTCCTATGGGTACTCTTCCTGTAAAGGATGTGGAAGCTTACTATGAAGAAGGTCTTACTGATGAATTTTTAAAGCCCACTGTATTTGCCGATGGTGAGGGAACCATTGATCAGGAAGACGGAGTACTGTTCTTCAATTTCCGCGCTGACAGAGCAAGACAGATGACTCGGGCTCTGACAGAAAAAGATTTCGACAATTTTCCTGTGGAAGATCTCAATCTCTACTATGCAACAATGACACAGTACGATAAAAACTTCACTCAAGTTCATGTTCTCTACCCGCCAATGATGATGGACAATACTTTGGGAGAGTACCTTTCCAAGGAAGGTATTCATCAATTGAGAATTGCCGAGACTGAAAAATATGCCCATGTTACCTACTTTTTCAATGGCGGAGTGGAAAAGGAAAATCCCAATGAAGACCGGGCATTAGTGAGTTCACCGAAAGTGGCCACTTATGATTTGCAGCCGGAAATGAGTGCTGTTGAGGTGACCGAAACACTTCTCGGAAAGCTGGAGGAGAATCGGTACGATTTTATTGTCATCAACTATGCAAATCCTGATATGGTTGGTCATACGGGAAATATGGATGCGCTGGTGAAGGCTCTGAAGACCGTGGATCGGGAGATGAGCCGTGTGGTGGAAAAGGTCAAGGAAATGGATGGTACAGTACTTCTCACATCAGATCATGGAAATGCTGAGGAAATGTACGATTTTGTCGATGACAAGCCTGTAACCTCTCATACGACAAACCAGGTGCCTTTTATTTTGATCGGGAATCATGGAAAGGCTTTAGTGAAAAGAGAAGGAAGCTTGTGTGATATAGCACCGACGATTCTCGACCTGATGAAGATAAAGCAGCCTGAGGTAATGACAGGGAAGACGCTAATTAAAAAATAAAGAATGTGAGGAAAGGAGATTAACATGGACCAGATTATAAATGTATACGCAAGAGAAGTATTTGATTCCCGGGGAAACCCCACAGTAGAGGTGGAAGTAGAACTTGCCAGCGGAGGAAAAGGTCACGGAATAGTTCCTTCAGGAGCATCAACCGGAGCTTTTGAAGCAGTTGAACTTCGTGACGGAGACAAGGACCGACTTATGGGAAAAGGAGTTTTGCAAGCGGTAAAAAACGTGAACGAACTCATTGCACCTGAGCTGTTGGGAATGGATGGATTGAATCAGCAGTTGATTGATCAAACAATGCTTGAAATGGATGGCACTCCTAACAAAGAAAAACTTGGGGCCAATGCCATTCTTGCAGTTTCCATTGCTGCTGCAAAGGCGGCAGCTGACACATTAGGTCTTCCACTGTATAAGTATCTCGGAGGGGTGAATGCAAAGGTTTTGCCTGTACCAATGTTGAACATTCTAAACGGTGGAGCACATGCTGATAATAATGTAGACATCCAGGAGTTTATGATTATGCCTGTAGGTGCTGAGTCATTTAAAGAAGGAATGATCCAATGCGTTGAAATCTATCATACGTTAAAGAAAGTGCTTCAGGAAGATAACCTTGCAACAGGTGTTGGCGATGAGGGCGGATTTGCTCCGAACCTTGAATCCAATGAGGAGGCTCTTCAAATTATTATTCGGGCAATAGAAAAAGCAGGATATAAGCCGGGCGAAGAAATCATGTTGGCTCTGGATGTGGCTGCGTCGGAGATTTATGATGGAGATGCCAAGGTCTATAAACTTGCAAGCGAAGGGGTGGAAAAGACCTCCAGGGAAATGGTGGATTTCTACGAAGAGTTAGTGGAAAAGTATCCCATAATCTCAATCGAGGACGGACTGGACGAAGAAGATTGGGAGGGTTGGAAGGAGTTAACCGATCGATTGGGAGAAAAGATCCAAATCGTAGGGGATGATATTTTTGTCACAAACACAGAGCGTTTGTCCCGGGGAATCAACGAAGGGATCGGAAATTCCATCCTGATCAAACTCAATCAGATCGGTACAATCAGTGAAACCTTAGACACTATTGAAATGGCTAAGCAGGCAGGATATACCAATGTTATATCCCATAGATCCGGTGAAACCGAGGATTCCTTTATTGCCGATGTGGCAGTTGCCGTTAACGCAGGACAGATTAAGACCGGTGCACCTGCACGGTCCGATCGGGTAGCAAAATATAACCGGTTACTTCGCATTGAAGATGAGTTGAAGGAACAAGGAGTATATAAAGGCCTCAACACTTTCTATAACATTTAGTACGCTTTAGCATTAGCAGAAACAAAGAGCATGAAAGAGATGTTCAGACCTGATCCTTTTTCAAAAATAAAGGATCAGGTCTCTCTTTTATACCGGATTTTCTTTTCCAACGAATGGAACAATTTCATTGATTTTAGCAAAACCCTATGATAGAATAACTATGTTAAGAACATGTATAGGAGGTGGAGGAATTGAGAACAGCATTAATGGTCGGACAAGTGATCGTATCCATCATATTAATCGCCAGTATCTTATTACAATCAGGGAAAAGTGCCGGACTATCCGGTTCAATTTCAGGTGGAGCGGAGCAGTTAATGGGACGACAGGCAAAAGGATATGAAGCACTCTTAAATAAAGTGACAACAGTAGCAGCGGTATTATTTATCGGTATTGCCTTGGCACTAGTGACAATTCAGTAAAATTTCATATTTAAGGAGGAATTATAGCGATGGGATTAGTACTTTTTGCACCCGCAATGGGTGTTGTTGCGCTTATTTTTGCCTACTTTTTAACCCAAAAGGTGAAAAAAGTAGAGGTTGGAACCGATCGGATGAAAGAAATTGCTACATACATTCATGAAGGTTCCATGGCTTTTTTAACAAGGGAATATAAAGCGCTCGTCATCTTTGTGGCCATTGTATTCGTGGTTTTAGGGGTGGGAGTCAATTGGTTAACCGCGGTGTGCTTCTTTATTGGGGCCCTTTTTTCAGGTTTAGCCGGTTTTTTCGGTATGCAGGTGGCAACTCTGGCCAACTCCCGAACTGCCAATGCTGCCCGAGAATCGGGAATGAACAAAGCTTTGGAAGTGGCTTTTTCAGGTGGAGCCGTCATGGGAATGAGTGTTGTCGGTTTAGGACTTATTGGCGTTGGAGGACTTTTCTTCCTTCTTGAAGGTAGTCAAGGAGCGGATTCTGCCGCGCAAATCATCACCGGCTTTGCTTTCGGAGCATCTTCGATTGCGCTTTTCGGCCGTGTTGGTGGTGGAATCTATACAAAAGCTGCAGACGTTGGAGCAGATCTTGTTGGAAAAGTTGAAGAGGGAATTCCGGAAGATGACCCAAGAAATCCTGCAACCATCGCAGACAATGTTGGAGACAACGTTGGAGATGTTGCCGGAATGGGTGCGGATCTGTTTGAATCCTATGTGGGATCTATTATCTCTGCAATCGCCTTGGGATTAATTGCATTTGATGGTGTTGTGGGAGCAGTTTTCCCCTTGGTTTTGGCGGCAATCGGTATCGCAGCCTCAGTGATCGGAACCTTCTTTGTTAAAGGGAAAGAAGGACGGGATCCTCAAAAATCGTTAAAAGCGGGAACCTGGGTAAGTGGAATCATTACTGTCATTGCAGCTTACTTTCTCAGTACGTCTTTACTTGGAGAAACAGGACCTTTTATTGCAATTGTTACCGGTCTTGTAGTCGGTATTTTAATCGGACAATTAACAGAAATTTATACATCGGATAAACACAAATACGTAAAGAAAATTGCAAATCAAGCGGAAACCGGAGCAGCAACAACCATCATCAGTGGACTGTCAGTAGGAATGTTATCTACAGCGGTACCAATACTGTTTATTTCTGTCGGTATCTATATTTCCTTTCACTTTGCAGGTCTTTACGGAATCGCATTAGCTGCAGTTGGAATGCTGGCGACTACAGGGATGACTGTAGCGGTAGACGCATATGGACCAATTGCAGATAATGCCGGTGGAATTGCAGAGATGTGTGATCTTCCTCCGGAAGTACGGGAAATCACTGACAAGCTGGATTCAGTCGGCAACACTACAGCAGCCATCGGAAAAGGATTTGCAATCGGTTCAGCAGCTCTAACAGCGCTTGCTCTTTTTGCGACCTATACCGAGGCAGTTCAGTTAACGGAAGTTGGAATCAGTGTAACAGAGCCTACCGTAATTATCGGACTTCTAATCGGTGGAATGCTGCCCTTCCTTTTCTCCGCATTAACGATGGAAGCGGTTGGAAAAGCGGCTTTTGAAATGATCGGCGAAGTTCGACGGCAGTTCAAAGAATATCCCGGAATCATGGAGGGAACAGAGAAGCCTGATTACGCACGTTGTGTGGATATCAGTACAAAGGCTGCATTAAGAGAGATGATTCTTCCAGGAATTCTGGCAGTTCTTTCTCCAGTAGCGATAGGAATTCTTCTTGGACCTGCAGCTGTAGGCGGTTTGCTTGCAGGAGCATTGGCGGCAGGAGTTGTACTTGCAATCATGATGGCAAATGCCGGTGGAGCATGGGATAATGCGAAGAAATACATCGAGCAGGGAGCCCATGGAGGCAAGGGAAGCGATGCTCACAAGGCTGCGGTTGTTGGAGACACCGTTGGAGATCCTTTCAAGGATACATCAGGACCATCCATTAACATCCTTATTAAGTTAATGACCATTGTATCTGTTGTATTTGCTCCGCTTTTCCTTCAAATTGGCGGATTACTATAATTAATTAATGACATTTTGCCCCTGATCCTGGATTAGGGGCTTTTTACTTTTGGAGGAGTTATCAATCACAGATTAATTCGATACAACTGCAAACTGACACAATTGATGGAAGAGAAAAATAGAGAGGAGTGAAGATCTTGACCGTTGAAATAGAGTGGCTAATTCCCTATCTTGCTGTAAATCTGGTCGGTTTTTTCGCAATGGGGATGGACAAATGGAAAAGTCAAAATGGAGGCAATCGGCTTCCTGAAAAAACAATGATTCTTCTGGCCGTCGTCTCCGGAGCATCGGGAATTCTATTAGGCATGGTGATGTTTCGTCATAAAACAGGAAAGAGAAAGTTTTATATCGGAATCCCGTGTATCTATGTGGTCTATAGGGTAATAATAGCAATAGGGATATGGCAAATCCTCTAAAAAAGGAGGTAATCGCTTGAAAATTAAAGAAAAAGTCGTAGAGTATATGGAACGGTCAGCCTATCGTCCTATGCTGAAAAAAGAGCTAATGAAGGTGTTTCAGATTAACAAGTCCCAAAAGGGAGATTTTTCCGAGGTTTTGAAGGAAATGGAGAAGGAAGGACAGATCATAAAAACGAAAAGCAATCGCTATGCGATTCCTGAAAAATTGGATCTCGTCGTGGGACGTCTTGAAGTGTTTCAAAAAGGATTCGGCTTTCTTGTATCGGAAAATCCCGATGCGGAGGATCTTTTTGTTCCTCCCGGAGCAATGAACGGTGCAATGAACGGTGACCGGGTCATCGGAAGAATTGAAGTTCAAAGCACTGGCAGTGACCGGAACGAAGGGGAGATTATTCGAATTCTTAAACGGCATAACAAAGAGATCGTTGGAACCTACGAAAGCAGTAAAAATTTCGGTTTTGTGACCCCTGATGATAAGCGGATACACCAGGATATTTTTATCCCGAAGGGTAAATCCGGTGAAGCCAATGAGGGCCAAAAGGTTGTGTGTAAGGTGGAAAAGTGGCCCGAGGGTCGACGGTCTCCTGAAGGAAAGATTATCGAAGTTCTGGGATATCAGCAGGATAAGGGAGTGGATATTCTATCTATTATCAAAAAGCACCAATTGCCTATGGAATTTCCGAAGAAAGTCTTAAAGGAAGCCGAAGGAATATCTGAAGAAATCAGCAAGGGAGAAATCGAAAGACGAAAAGATCTCCGGGATCTGAACGTGGTCACGATTGACGGGTGGGACGCAAAAGATTTGGATGACGGGATCTCCCTTGAAAAGCTTGAGAACGGGAACTACTGTCTTGGAGTTCATATTGCTGATGTCAGCCACTATGTGACAACGGGCTCGAAAATTGATGAGGAAGCCTTTGAAAGGGGAACCAGTGTTTATCTCATTGACCGTGTGATTCCAATGCTTCCCGAAAAGCTTTCCAACAATCTGTGTTCACTGAATCCGAATACGGATAAATTGGCAATGACCGTTTTTATGGAAATCAATTCCAATGGAGAAGTTGTCGATCATGAAATTTCAGAGAGCGTTATTAACTCAAAGCAACGGCTTGTCTATGGAGATGTATCCGATATTCTGGAAAATGACGACGAAGAGCTGAAAAAGAAATATCATGAGTATGTGGATTTTTTCAAGAACATGGAGTCTCTGAGCAAAATTCTCCGAAAGAAGCGAATGGATCGGGGGGCCATCGACTTTGATTTCCCTGAAGGAAAGGTAATTATGGATGAGGAAGGAACCCCTACGGACATTATTGAGGAAGAGAGAAGGATAGCCAATAAAATCATAGAAGAGTTTATGCTGGCGTGCAATGAAACTGTGGCAGAGAACTATCATTGGATGGAAGTCCCTTTCCTATATAGGGTTCATGGTGAACCGGACAGTGCAGATATAGAGGAGTTCAATAAATTCATTCATAACTTCGGATATCAATTAAAGGGAATACAAAATGAAGTTCGACCCAAGGTATTACAGCAACTTTCGGAGAAGGTAAAAGGAAAACCGGAGGAACGCGTGATCAACACTCTTCTTTTACGATCTCTTCAAAAAGCACAGTACTCACCGGATAACATTGGACACTTTGGATTGGCTGCTGAATTTTACAGCCATTTCACTTCGCCGATTCGACGATATCCGGATCTGATGATTCATCGAATTATCAAAGCTCAACTCAATGGTAAACTCACCAAAGGCTATGCCGGCCAATTGGACAAATCGCTTCCCAAAATTGCAGATCAGTCCTCGAAACGGGAGCGTGAAGCAGAGTCTGCAGAACGGGAAACAACTGATCTGAAAAAAGCTGAATACATGGCCAACAAGATCGGAAAAGAGTTTGAAGGAGTGATCGTCAGCCTGACCTCCTTCGGGATTTTTGTGGAGCTTCAGAATACAGTGGAAGGTTTGGTGAGATTAAGCTCAATGACGGATGACTATTATCACTTCGAGAGAAGCCAACAACAGATTGTTGGTGAAAGAACGAAACGCACCTTTAAAATCGGCGATAAGTTGAACGTTGTTGTGGATCGTGTCGACGTGATGGAGGGAGAAGTCACTTTCGTATTAGGTGAGACCGGCGAAGAGGAAAACGACGAGTAACAAGAGTCTGTGATTCTTCTCAAACCATTATAAAATGGGGATTTGCGGGAACTGTCAGTCAATTGACAGTTCCTGCGGACCATGTTATAATGATTTAGGTATGAGAGGAATGCAATAATTCTAGCACAGGGGAATCAACTATGAAAAGCCATAATGGAAAAGTTATCGCAACCAATCGAAAAGCCAGACACGAATATTTTATCGAAGAGACCTTGGAAGCGGGCATCGTCCTTGTGGGAACAGAGGTAAAATCCATTCGTATGGGAAAAGTGAATGTAAAAGAGGGCTATGCCCAGGTCGAAGGGGAGGAAGTTTTTCTTCATGGTGTTCATATCAGTCCCTATGAAAAAGGAAATATTTATAACAAGGATCCACTAAGAGTTCGGAAACTCCTTCTCCATAAGAAAGAAATCCGAAAGCTGATCGGATACATTCAGCAAAAAGGGTACACACTCATTCCTCTGGAAGTGTACTTGAAAAACGGGAAGGTAAAAATTTCACTTGGAGTTGCGAAAGGGAAAGCCATCCATGACAAACGTCGGGATATTGCAAAAAGAGATGCCGATCGAAGTATACAAAAGGCCTTACGGGAAAGACAAAAACAAATCTAGGGGGCGTACTGGTTTCGACGGGGGTCTGAATCCGGTAGTAGCGAGTCGTGTTTCGCTCTTTCACACGTAAAAAAACTGAGCACTAAAGATAAACGCAGATAATAAATTTGCACTAGCTGCCTAATTTAGGCGGCTACGTCTCCTTCGAGTTACCCACAGCTCGAAACGAGGCGCCAAACTTCGTGGGGAACGATACGGGGGTTGTCTCGACCCTGTATTGCACAATTGAGACTAGCCAACCTCATAGCTTGTTGCTAAGCGCTGAGGAAGGCGAATGCTAAACTAGCAACTGCACTCGGAGAATCTGCCGGTGAAGGGCTCTCGGACGTGGGTTCAATTCCCACCGCCTCCACCAAAACCATAACAAATCCCCTGATTCCAGGGGTTTTTTATTGCAAAAAATCCAAATAGTATATGGTATAATTCAAGAAACGATCGGTTTCAGGAGGTGAGAAAATGAGTCATTTCTGCAGCTGCAAAGATCATTCCTGTCCATTTAACCCTCACAATGAGAGCGGCGAAGGAGGGTGTGACGGGTGTATTCAAAAGTGTTTGCGTGAAGGTGAAATCCCTGCATGTTTCTTTAATGCCGTTTCTGCCCAACAAGAAAATTTGAAGACTTTTACCTTTGAAGAGTTTGCAAGATTTGTTATAGATCATTGTAGAGAATCAAAGTGACTCTATGGATCTTATTAATCGTACATACGAGTTGTGAACGAAGTCTATGTGACAGAGGCGAAGTATGCTTATTGCTGTTAACGAAGACCAAAAGATTGTTTTAAAGATCACTAAGGGGGTAATATGATTATAAGAAAAGTAATCTAAAAATTCCGACAAAATGAGGAGCGATGATTTCTTAGTTGAAGTTGGACGCTGATAACTAAGAAGGAGCAGTAGCGTAACCGGCCGACGGGCCGGTTTTTGCTTGCAGGATTGTATGGCGTCATAGAGGAAAGGGAGGGATGAACATGCGTAAGGCTTTATCGGTATTATTGATTTTAATGTTAATCTTTGGTATGACAGTCAGCGCTTTTGCTGCTATTTCAAATGTAACTGTGGATCAGTCCGTAAAAACCATATCAAAGGGGGAAACTGCAAGTTATGTAATAACAATAACCAACGACAATGGAGGAAATGCCAGAGAAACGATGTTAAGCCTTGAAGGAAATGCCGTAATAAAAGAGGTAAGTACTTTTACTCCTCAAATCATCGATTTAAGCAGAAACAGTTCAGCACAGGTAACACTGACAATCGATACAGAGACTCTGACTGAAGTGGAATACTCATTTCAAGTAAAAGCTGAAGCTCCTGAGATTCAAGGACGTGGGAATGCTGGACAAAGTGCAAGCTCCTTTATAAGCGAAGAAATAATTCTAAAAGTACATGCTGCAACTGACCCGGACCCAGAGCCAGACCCAGAGCCAGACCCAGAGCCAGACCCAGAGCCAGAAATACCAACAACCGTTCATTATGTAGCTATTGGTGACTCCCTCGTTACCGGTTCAACGGGAATCAGCGGAACCATGACCAGTTATGTACATGGTTTTTTCACTCACTTGCAAAGCGTCTATGGAACTGATGATGTAACAAGAAGCATTTTAGGCAGTGATGGTGACACTACAGGTATTTTGTTGGATAAACTAATGAATGATCCAGCCTACATTAGTGAAGTTGAAAAAGCAGACATTATTACCTTAAGTATCGGCGGGAATAATATTATGCCTGCTGCTAGGGATAGCTCTTTTTGGGAGATAGATGAAGCCCTTGCTCAGAGTGGAACTGAAAATTTTGAAGAGGAGTATACTCAAATCATGGAACAGATCTATGCGTTGAACTCTGATGTGACTGTTATTGCAACTACACTGTATAACCCCTATAACAAAAGCAATCAGCCCAGAGGGTATAGTGGTGATACAGAACTCCATATCACAGCTGAAAAATATATTAATGAGGTGATCAATACGGTTATCAGAGAGTACCAGAATGATACCTATCATGTCGTGGACACCCATGGTTTCTTTATCGAAAATTATGGAACCAGCGGTAAAATGGGGGACGTCACCTTTTTCTATCCCCGCTATGTTTGGTATACATGGTGGTATGTACAGCTAACCCGGGATCCTCATCTCAATCAGAGGGGTCAGGATGAAATGCTGAAGCTTCATATTGATGTGTTTAATAGCGAAATGTCAACGATGACGAACTTAAGCTTCCAAATTGCTGCGTAAAGTAAGATCATTTTGATCGAATAAATTCAGATGGAACTCCTCCTTTCCGGGGGAGTTTTATTCTGAGTCTTTCCCATAAGAAAGGGTAAATATTCATTAGAGAGGATAACAGAAATCATGATTTGAAAGGAGTATGACGATGAGATCAGTAAAAGCAATTTTTCATATTGACGATCTTTCCAAATGGACGATGGTCTTGGAAAATGCAAAGGGTTTAATGCGAGCTGACGAAATCGGCTCGGCGGAAATTGAAATTGTTGCCACTGGTGAAGCGGTTCTTGGCTATAAAAACGGACAACTGGGAGACATTATTATGAGAGAAATTAAGGAGTTAATCGATAAAGAAGTAATCTTTGTTGCCTGCGCAGATTCAGTGAATAAACAGGGATTAAAAAAAGAAGATCTTATCGATTTTGTCAGGACCCCCACATCCGTAGCACTTATCCTTACAGTGAGGCAACAGCAAGGGTACTCGTATATAAAGATTTAGGGGGATATAACGTATGTTGAAAAATTCATTAAGAATTATCAGGGATCGTTATGTAAAAAATCAAGCTGGAAAAGTAAAAATTCCGAAATTCAGTGAAGCGCAGAATGTCCGTTACCATTTAATTTTCAGAGGCAGAGTTCAAGGTGTGGGGTTCCGGCTTTCCATGTATGAGCTGGCCCAAAGATTGGAAATTAGCGGTTGGGTAAGGAATTTAATGGATTTTACAGTGGAAGCGGAAGTCCAGGGCAATGAAGAAAAGATTGAATTTCTTCTGGAATCGATGGAGAAACTTCCCCAAGCTTCAGTGAAAAACATTGAGAAACGGAAGCTGCCATTAGTGAAAAATGAAATGGATTTTTTGATTATTAGAGAATGAAACTTCCGTAAAGGGATGTCAGATGAGTAAAGGGTAAGATAACTCACATCGTGATTTCAATCACAGCAAAGCACCCTCATTTCATCTATAATAAAGACTAGTTAGTGAAATATTAAGGAGGGATCATTCATGGCATTTGAAATTAATGATTACGTAAAGTGGGTAGGTACTATCGATTGGGAACTGAAAACATTTCACGGAGAAGAATACTCCACCAACCGGGGAACATCCTACAACTCGTATTTGATTGAAGATGAAAAAACAGCATTAATCGACACTGTATGGGCTCCTTTCAGCAAAGATTTTGTCAAAAACTTAAAAAAGGAAATCGATCTGCAGAAAATCGATTACATTATTATTAATCATGGAGAGATTGATCATAGTGGCGGTCTCATGGAATTAATGAATGAAATTCCCGATACTCCAATTTACTGCACAGGGAATGGAGTAAAATCATTAAAAGGCCAATATCATCAGGATTGGAACTTTGTCCAGGTGAAAACCGGGGATACGCTGAATCTTGGGAAACACACATTAACCTTTGTTGAAGCCAGAATGCTCCATTGGCCCGACAGTATGATGATCTACATGGATTTGGATAATATTCTTTTCAGCAACGATGCCTTTGGGCAGCATTACGCATCAAGTGAGATGTATAATGACTCCGTTGATCAGTCAGAGCTGTTCCAGGAAGCGATTAAATACTATGCCAACATTCTTACTCCATTCAGCTCCCTGGTGGAAAAAAAGATCAATGAGCTTCTTTCATTGAATCTGCCTGTGGATATGATTTGCCCCAGTCATGGTGTGATATGGAAAGAACGTCCTTTACAAATCGTTGAACAATACATGGAATGGGCGAAGGATTATCAGGAGGATCAGGTAACTGTTCTTTATGAGACCATGTGGGAGAATACAAAGAAAATTGCCGAAGCCATTGGTGAGGGGATCATGAAAAATCATCCGAGCCTGAGGGTAAAGCTCATAAATGTTGCAACTGCAGATAAAAATGATGTGATCACGGAAGTTTTTAAGTCAAAGGCGATTTTTATGGGGTCATCCACGATCAACAACGGAATCCTATCCCACACCGCAGGGTTGATGGAAATGATTAAGGGATTGAAGTTCAAGAACAAGATCGGTGCAGCCTTCGGCAGTTACGGGTGGAGTGGAGAATCTGTAAAACTTATTGAAAACGGATTAATAGATGCAGGTTTCCGAGTACAGAAAAATGGAATAAAAGTTCTCTGGACACCGAATGATGAAGACTTATATCGAAGTTCGGATTTCGGGAGTCGGATCATTTCAGATATGATTGAATAATATTTCTGAACAAAAAAGAGGAAATCCCTAAAGTATGAGGGTTTTCTCTTTTTTTTATGATTCTTTTGACAAAAAAAGAGGAATTTCTTCAATCATTGTAGAATTATATAATGCTATCTAAAAATATTCTCCATTTTTCAATGAATTGAGCTTAAAATAGAAAATATTGGGTAAATAATTATTTACTTTGGTTGTTATATATTTCACCTGCCAATCACTTAAAATGAAATGCCAGCGAATCGAACCGCAATAAGCCTGATATTTTTTCGAAATCACAAATAAAAATTAGAGCTCCGTATAAATTCATGGTATACTGTACTATAGACCTTCAAGAGGTGATGACCGATGGTGTATTTGCTTGCCGGACTTATGAGTTTTATACTTTTTTATCTTTATGATTATAACTCTGTTAATTGGAAAAACCCTGTTCTTCATCGCTTTTTTATGCTTGGAACTGTTATTTTAAGCGGAACCACGATGATGCTTCTTTGGAATTATCGCTTTCATATTCCTTTAGACACACCTGTTACATATATTTGGTTGGCTGTTAGTGTGGTATTTTTAGGACTGTTGATTTACACATTATTTTTTGCAATCCCATTCAATGAAACCTATCTTCGGGAATCGAAGGAACGAAAAACCTTTCGGGGAAGTTTTTATGGATGGTGTCGACATCCCGGAGTTTTGTGGTTTGGAGGCTTTTATTTCTCCTTATATGGTTTAATCACAAAACCGATTGTACTTTACGTAGCGATTTTTTACACATCCTTGAATCTTCTGTATGTTGCGTACCAGGATCGATGGATTTTTCCGAAAACCTTTACGGATTATGATGAGTATCAAGACCACACCCCGTTTTTATTTCCAAAGTCCATCAATTTCATGCGTAAATAGCAGGAAAGGAGAACTGTATGAACCTAGAAGAGCGACTGAAGCATCAGGATTACGAGCAGATTTGGGACTATTACTGTGGCTTTCTTGATCTGGATCTTCCTCAATACATGGGAATTCAGAACCGATTAATGCAGGAGCAGATTAAACTCTGGTCCAACAGTGAGTTAGGCCAGTCCATTCTCAAAGGAAAAAAACCGAGAACCGTTGAAGATTTCCGGGAAGTCGTCCCTCTTACCACTTATGATGATTATGCTGATATTTTACTGAAAAAGAAAGCAGATGCCCTTCCTGCAAGTCCGGTTATTTGGATTGAAACGACCTGGGAAGTTGGAGAAAAGCCGATTAAGGTCGCACCCTATACCAGAGCAATGCTTGATGTTTACAGTACAAATGCAGCAGCCTGTATGATTCTTGCCACAAGCAAGGAACGAGGCACCTTTGACATCGATACCTCTTATAAGTTTCTTTATGCTTTGGCACCATTGCCTTATGTTACCGGTGTTCTTCCTCTTGTTATAAGTGAAGAAATCAACCTCGGTTTTTTACCGCCGGTGGAGAAGGCTCAGAATATGAGTTTTTCTGAAAGAAATAAATTGGGTTTTAAAATGGCTTTAAAGGATGATGTGGAATACTTTTTCGGTCTTGGCAGTGTAACGTATGCCATCAGCAAAAGTATCTCTTCTTTAGGATCTTCAAATGACAGCGGAAGCAGTTTGAAATCCGTCATGAGTTTGTCACCGAAAATGATCTGGCGCTTAGCAAATGCCAAAAGAAAATGCAAGGCTGAAAAGCGTTCTTTAAAACCGAAAGACTTATTTCACTTAAAAGGCTTTATGGTTGGCGGTACGGATAATAACTGTTACAAGGATGAGCTTGAGGATCTTTGGGGCATTCGACCGATGGAGGTTTTTGCAGGCACTGAGCCGGGACTGGTTGGCACAGAAACCTGGACAAGAAAAGGACTTTATTTCTTTCCCGACAGCTGTTTTTATGAGTTTATACCTGAGGACGAAATGCTGAGGAGCTTTGAAGAACCGAATTATAAACCGAGCACCCTGTTAATGGACGAGGTAGTTCCGGGTACGGTCTACGAACTCGTCATTACCATCTTAAAAGGTGGAGCCTTTGCAAGGTACCGAGTTGGTGATGTGTATCGTTGTATCGGCTTAACCAATAAAGAGGATGAAACAAAGCTTCCGCGGTTTGAATATATTGATCGCGTTCCTTCTGTCATCGACATCGGCGGATTTACGAGAATTTCGAAAACAACTGTTCAAACAGCAATTGATCTGTCAAAGATTGAAGTTACTGATTGGGTTGCCAGGAAAGAGTTCACAGAAGAGAATAAACCGTTTATGCACTTATATCTTGAATTAGACCCTAATGCCATGGTTACATCAGCTGCAACAAAAGAAATCCTCAGTGAAATTCTCAGTGCTTATTTTAAATACAAAGATCATGATTATATTGATCTAAGGAAGATATTAGGAATGGATCCATTGAAAATTTCTATCATCAAAACTGGGACCTTTAATGCTTATGAGAAACACTATAAAAGAAGTATCGCAAAAATGAATCCTAACAATTTTGAAATCCGCGGGCTTCTTGATGTACAGCGATTGTAAGTGTTTAAAATATTAATGATTAAGGGAGGTGAGAAAATGTTTGGAAGTGGTCTTTACTATAGTATATCCGGATTTGCAGTAGTTGGATATCTCTTCATCTTTATGATATTTATGAATGCAAAAAAAGATCGGTTAATTAATTCTTTTTTAACTCTAACCATGTCAACGATCTTCTGGACCGGTGGTTCTTTATTGATGCGTCAACAAATTTGGCCATCCTACATTTTCTGGTACCACGTATCCCTTGGAGGACTGCTTTTAATGGTGGTCAGTTATTTTCGGTTCATCAGTGCCTTCGCTCAAAGACGGAATAAAATCTTTGAATGGGTATATACTTCAATTCTCGGACTTATTTTTGTGATAAATGTTCCAACGGGATTTTTTCTTCACTGGCCTTCTGTAGAAGTTCTCAATGGTCAAGAGGTAATGGTCTACGATAAAATCACCCCATGGGTTTTTGTAATATTTGCTGTAGCATTGTTTATCGCAATCCATGTAATCTTCATCATCGGAAATTATACGAAAAATAATCCACGGGCGAAAAAGCAGATGGCGCCAATTATAATTGGAATAATATTCCTGTTTGCAACCCACTTTGCTTTTACTCTTCCGATTTTCAGTGGTTTTCCCATTGATATTATTGGTGGAGTTATCAACCTTGTACTTCTCGTTTATGTTTTAGTCATGCAACGCATGTTCCGATTGCAGATGATTGCCTCAAAGAATGTAGGTTATCTATTCTGTATTGTCATGAGCTTTGTTGCATTTTATAATTCTTTATCTTTAATTAACCGTTTTGTGGATGAAAGCACCTTTGTGTCCGATCATCAGTTAATCGGCTTTTATTTAATCAGCTATACGGTGTATGCGTTGATCTTCTTCCTTTTATGGGAAGGGGCTGTAAAACGGATTTTTATCAAACCCCAGGAAATCCATGAAAGTCTGATTGCAACGTATAACGCAGGTGTGACATCAAATCTGAATATGGATTCAATCTGCATCCATACAAAGGACGCCCTGATGAAGGGAGTGCAAACAGAGAAAATTTTTATCTGCCTATACAACAGCAAAACTAAAGAGTTCGAAGTGCGCCACAGCAGTCATCCTTTAACGGATATTTCGATGCATTTCACTTATGATCATCCTCTGGTTCAAACCCTTGATAGGCGAAATAGAATTCTGGAGTTCGATGATTTCACTCATACAATTGCCTATAAAGGAATCTGGACAGAGGAAAAACAACAATTGAATCAGTTATCGATCACCCATTGCCTGGGAATCAGTAACTCGGATAAATTAATCGGGTTTATACTTTTTTCCAACTCCGATAAGAAAAGAGATTTGAAAGAAAATGAGTTGAGCTTTATCACATCAATCTCAACGATTGCATCCGTTGCTCTAAACAATGCCCTGCGCTATGAAAAAGCATATTTTGAAGCTCGAACCGATGAATTAACAGAAGTGTTGAACCGTAGATATTTCCTGGAAATCCTTGATGAAGTCTTCGAGAAGAACAAGAACGGTTCATTGGCGATGGTGATTATCAACCTGGACGATTTTAAATTATATAACCAGTTGTATGGTGTTCAGCAGGGGGACGCGGTCCTGAAAGAGATTGCAAAACTCATCGAAATGTGTGTTGGAGACCACGGTTATGTCAGTCGTTACGGTGGGAAGGAATATGCAGTGGTTCTTCCACGATACGATGTTCACTGTACCAAGAATCTATCCCAGAGCATACAAAGGCAAATCGGAAAAATCGGAAAGAACGACACAGTGGTAAAAAAGAGTCTTACATGCAGTATAGGAATCTGTGTTTATCCCTATGGGGCGGGATCCATCAAGGAACTGATTGAGAACACGGAACATGCTGTGTTTCAGGTCAAAAGAAAAGGAAAAAACGGAATGAAGGTCTTTGACACCTTTGTGAATGGAACTGAGGAAGGCGACAATAAAATTAACTATGCCAGTATCTATGAAGAGTACAAGTCAACCATTTATGCGCTGACCGCAGCAATCGATGCCAAGGATCATTACACCTTTAGTCATTCTGAGAATGTTGCAAAATATGCTGTAGCCTTGGCAGAACGCTTGAACGTGAATACTGAAATCATAGAAAATATACGACAGGCTGCATTGCTCCATGATGTGGGTAAGATCAGTATTTCTGAAACAATTCTAAATAAACCGTTTCAACTGGATGACAGTGAATTTGAAATAATGAAAGGACATGTGGAGGCATCAATCAATATTATTCGCCATCTGCCATCTTTGGACTATGTCATTCCGGCGGTTCTTGGCCATCATGAAAGGTGGGACGGGAAAGGATATCCGAGAAGAATTTCCGGTACGGATATTCCTCTTACCGCAAGGATCTTAGCAATAGCAGACGCATTTGATGCGATAATCTCCAAGAGGTGTTATAAACAGGCAATGCCAATTGAGAAAGCACTACTGATTCTAGAGGAAGAGTCAGGAAAACAGTTCGACCCTGAACTCGTTCCGGAGTTTATTGAAATGATCCGAGACGGTGAGCTTAAAATGGAAATGTCCAATAAAGGAGTTTTGGTCGTAAGCTGAACCTCAGAGAAGAATCATTGAGCGTTTGAAGAAATTCTTTTTTAAAGCATAACTGACAAACTAATAGCGTAAAGCAAGAGTAAAATCTTGTTTTACGCTTATTTTATGCTTCTTGCTGTGCCTCGGGAATCATCAATTTATCATGTTTAATTCGATCAACAAGCATTCAGCTTCTGGAGATAAAGGAATAGAGAGGATTCTCATCGACATTCTTATGCGGCGGTCTATTGGTGACCTTCGATAGGAGTAAATTTTTCGATAGAGTCTTACTTCTTTTGGGTAAGTAACTCTTATAGGAAAGAATCTAAGAGGAGGAAACTTATCGTGGAAAAGGATTGTTCAATGATAAGAAAGCAGTTAAAGCATCGAACTATTCGTGAGTTTAAGAATCAACCTGTTCCGGAAGAGGTGATGGAAGAACTTTTGGAAGTTGCTCGAAGGACAGCAACTTCTAATGGCATGCAAGCCTACTCAATTATCCGCATTACTGATCCTGAACAGAAAAAAGTGATATCGGAAATTTCAACCCAGGAATATGTGGCCCGTGTTCCTGAACTCATGATTTTCGTAGCAGATCAGTTCCGGAATTATCGAATTGCGATGGAAAAAGGGACTGAAACCGATAAAGCGGGAGATATGGATCGTTTCATGCAAGGAGTCACTGATGCGGCAATTGCTGCACAGAACCTTGTAAATGCAGCTGAGTCCTTGGATTTAGGAGCTCTTTACATGGGAAGCATTCTAAACGATGCAAAAAAACTCTGTGAGGTGTTGAAACTTCCGAAATTTACGTTTCCTGTGGTCGGAATCGGAATCGGCTACCCGAATCAGGATCCCCAGCTAAAGCCCCGATTCAATAACCGTTACAGGGTGTTTGAAAACGAATATATCGTCTTTGATGATTATCTGAAGGAATTGAAGGAATATGATGAGGAGATGACGACTTATTATGATTTGAGAAATGCCAATAAACGGGTGGATTGCTTTAGTGATCAGGTGGTTGCCAAAATGATGGCTGATATTAAACGGAGAAGCGAACTTGGAAAATTTATTCTGGACCAGGGGTTCTATTTTTAAGTGATCTGATTATAAAAAGGGGATCAATGATGGCCATTGATCCCCTTTTTATAACGACAGTTTTATGGAATTTCCTTTACCCCGTTCACCGGAGTGGAGCTATTATTTTTTACTCCCCATAACTCAATAATAAGAATCGCAGCAAAAATGAGTGAGGCACCGATTATCATATCAAAAGTAAAGGTTTCATTAAGAAGCAATACTCCTAGAAGGGTGGCGAAAACCGCTTCCAGAGACATGATGATTGAAACATGGCTGGAGGGGCTATGCTTTTGCGCTACGGTCTGGACGGTAAAACAGGCAAATGTTGAGACAAATCCCATATAAACAATTGCTCCCCAGGTGCGTCCGGTAATCACTTCGGGCATGGGCTCGAAAAGAAGTGCGGAAATGACAAAAAGAATGGCTGCAACTGCGATCTGTATAAAGGCCAGCTTAAAAACGTGCATATTTTTGGCGTAATATTCAATGGCAATAATATGAAGGGCAAAGAAGAGGGCACAAACGAGAGTTAGAAGATCCCCACGGTTCAGAGTAAGACCTCCATCCAAAACCATTAACGCAATTCCTGTAATTGTTAACAGGCTTGCAACAAAAACTTTCATACGGGGGATTTTTCTGTATAAAGCCATGAATATTAAAGGAACCATCACTACGTATGTTGCAGTTAAAAAACCCTGTTTTGATGCAGTCGTGTATTGAAGCCCCACGGTTTGAAAGGCAAAGGCAAGAAAAAGGAAGATCCCTACAATGGAACCTTTCAGCACATCTTTCTTTTCGATTTTTCCCATCCATCGATGAAGGGAGAGAAAAACCACTATGGTGGCAAGGAGAAAACGAAAAGCCATTAAATACATCGGAGTCATACTATCCAATGCATCCTTGACCACAACAAATCCACCGCCCCATGCAAAGGCAACAAAGAGCAAACTTAAATCCGATAAGTATTTTTTCTTTTTCCCCTCCATAACCTAAGCTCCTTTTCTGTATAAATCTTAAGCAATTAATGGTATTGTAGCTCATTTCCTTCTTCTTTGCAAGAGAGGAAGCGTCTTTAAAAATCCAATTGGAAAGTAAGGAACTTCGTGTTATCCTAGTAGAGGAAAGAGAGGAGAATGATGATGATCAAGGAAGTGTCAAATAACATTTATCAATGTGAAATTCCTCTGCCGGAGAATCCTTTAAAGATCTTAAACAGCTATATGATTATAGATAAAAACGAAGCTTTGATTATCGATACGGGCTTTAATCATCCCGCATCGAAAGAAGTATTTTTTCGATGTGTTGAAACGCTGGGAATCAACTTACGGAAAACAAGAGTGTTAATTACGCATCTTCATGCCGATCATTCAGGTCTGACCTATGATCTTTATCAACGGGGTTGTGAAATTTTAATGAGTGAAGGCGACGGAAATGCAACGTTGAACCTGCTTAAGGAATCAACGTGGAGAAAATTGAAGGAGCAAATGAAAAGCTACGGAATTGATGTCGAAAATGACTTTTTCGATGAACATCCCGGAAAAAAGTACGCACCGGCAGGAGATTTCCCTTTTACAAAAGTGAAAGAGGGGGGGATCCTCGAAATAGGACCCTATCGATTGAAAGTCATTTCTGTTCCGGGCCATACTCCGGACATGATCAATCTATATGATGAAAAATATCAAATCTATTTTTCCGCTGATCATGTTCTGGCATCCATTACGCCGAATATCGGCTACTGGGGACCCGAACATCCGGGAGTTCTGAAGCAATACATCGACAGTTTAAACAAAATCCTGCCACTAAGAGTTAACGAGATGTATCCGTCTCACAGAGTGATCATAAAGGATCATAAAAAACGTATTCATGAGTTGAAAAAACACCATCGCAGACGGTTGAACGAGGTGAAATCCATCATTCTCCAGGGAACTGTTGAAATGACAATCGAAGAGATTGCTGCTGGGATGTCATGGAAGATTCCTTTTGACAGTTGGAAGGACTTTCCTCCTGCACAAAAGGCCTTTGCCCTGGGAGAGGCAATGAGTCATGTGGAATATCTCATTGAAAATAAAGAGATTCGTCATTGGAGTCATATTGATGATGTTTTGGTAAAGCAGGAGAGTGAATAATGACAGAGGAAAGCAAAGAACAACTAAAACCGATTTTGGCAGGAATCACTGTCGCCGTTATTTTCGGATTGAGTTTTACATTTACAAAAGGAGCTTTGGAGCACGTGGATCCCTTTCATCTTTTGGGACTGCGATTTTTGTTTGCCAGCAGCTTTTTATGGATACTGAAATTCCTAAAGGTAATCTCGATCGATTTTCGCGGGAAGCGCATGAAACCACTTTTTTTTCTTGGATTGTTTCAACCGGTGCTCTATTTTATCTGTGAGGTTAATGGAGTCAATCTCACATCCGCTTCGGAAAGTGGCATGATGATTTCCCTCATCCCTGTAGTAGTAGCAATTCTGGGAGCTGTTTTTCTGAATGAGTACCCGACGAGGAAACAGATCTTCTTTATCCTTTTGTCAGTTTCGGGTGTTCTGTTTATTTCTTTCATGAGGGGAACTGAAGTGGAAGGCAACATTCTGGGAATTTTTGTACTTCTTGGTGCAGTGATTTCCGCAGGGATTTTTAACATTCTCTCGAGAAAGTCATCTTTATACTTTCGTGCCATTGATATCACCTTTTTTATGATGAACACCGGAATGGTTGTTTTTAATGGAATCGCTCTATCACAACATGCAATGAAGGGAGAAGTGCATTTATATTTTCAACCCTTGTTTCAGTGGCAGGTCATGATGGCTGTGACGTATCTGGGGATTCTTTCTTCGGTTGTTGCCTTTTTTATGTTGAACTATATGCTTTCCAAATTGGAGGCCAGTAAATCCGCAGTGTTTGGAAATCTTGTGACATTAATTTCGATCTTAGCCGGAGTCCTGATTCTCGGTGAAGATTTCTTCTGGTTTCATATTGTCGGGGCATTTCTTATTCTTTTGGGAGTTTGGGGTACGAATTTCTATGGAATCAGGAAGAACACCACGGTTCAAAGAAAAGATTCGTTGCAATCCTGAGTTCTTTATGCTAAAATATCGATAACATCAAACTTGTAAAAAGCATTGATAAAGAAGTAGTAGAGAGCACCTCTTTATAGAGAGTCAATGGCTGGTGGAAATTGACAGGAAAGTGTTTTTGAACTCATCTTTGGAGCTGATTCGATGGATTCAACAATCGAATCCGGGCAACGATCCGTTATTCGATGAGTGGACTTTTCATAAGGAAAAGTCAATTAGTGTGGTACCGCGAATCTTCGTCTCTAAATCAGGGATGAAGATTTTTTGTTTTCAAGAAAGAAAATGCTAAAGGAGGGTATTTATGTGTAAAGGAACGAGCACTTATCAACCAAACAGGATTGAAAAGAAATGGCAGAACAAGTGGGAAGAGAATAAAGTGTTTGAGGTGGATGAATCGGTGGACAAGCCGAAATTTTATGCATTAATCGAGTTTCCCTATCCATCGGGTCAAGGGCTTCATGTCGGCCATCCAAGACCATACACTGCATTGGACGTTGTTGCCCGTAAGCGAAGAATGCAAGGGTACAATGTACTCTTTCCCATGGGATGGGATGCATTTGGCTTGCCCACGGAGAATTACGCAATAAAGAATAAGATCCATCCGGAAAAGGTTACAAAGGACAATGTTGCAAAATTCAAAGCACAGATGCAGTCTTTAGGTTTTTCTTTCGACTGGTCAAGAGAAGTCAATACAACAGATCCCGGCTATTATAAATGGACACAATGGATTTTTTTAAAGCTTTTTGAGAAAGGTCTAGCATATAAGCAGGAGATTCCCATTAACTGGTGTACATCCTGTAAAGTCGGGCTTGCAAATGAAGAAGTGGTCCAGGGGAATTGTGAGCGTTGCGGTGCAGAAGTCATGCAAAAGGTGAAAAACCAATGGATGCTGAAAATCACTGAATATGCCGACCGCCTTATTCAGGATTTGGACGAAGTTGATTACATTGAAAGGGTGAAGACTCAACAAAAAAATTGGATTGGTAAATCTGAAGGAGTGGAAATTTCCTTTCCAGTCCAAGGAGAAGAGGAAGCTCTAAAAGTCTTTACCACCCGGCCGGACACATTATACGGAGCGACCTATATGGTGATCTCTCCGGAACATCCCTTGGTGAGCCGAATGAAGCAGAAAATTCAAAACTACAATGAAGTCCACGAATACCAGCACGAGGCAGCAAAAAAGTCGGACTTTGAACGAAGTGAGATGATAAAAGAAAAAACCGGTGTAGAGTTGAAAGGGATCAAGGCCATTAATCCCGTATCAAAAGAAGAAATCAGCATATGGATTTCCGATTATGTCCTTATGAGCTATGGAACCGGAGGGATCATGGCTGTACCGGGACACGATGCAAGAGACTGGGAGTTTGCAAAGAAATTCGATCTGCCAATTAAAGAAGTGGTCAAAGGCGGGGATATTGAGAAGGAAGCCTTTGTTGATGTGGATGAGGGAATTATGGTGAACTCTCCGCTGATTGACGGCTTGAAACCGAAGGATGGCATCGAGAAAATCACTTCCTGGTTGGAAGGAGAAGGGTTAGGCGAGAGAAAGGTCAATTTCAAACTTCGGGACTGGGTGTTCTCAAGACAGCGCTATTGGGGTGAACCGATTCCACTGGTGTACTGTGAAGAATGCGGATGGGTTCCTGTACCTGAAGATCAGCTGCCTGTCGAATTACCGAAGGTGGATAACTACGAGCCCACAGATGATGGAGAATCTCCGTTAGCGACGATCCATGAGTGGGTGAACACCTCCTGTCCAAAATGTGGAAAGGATGGGAAGAGAGAGACAGATACGATGCCACAATGGGCCGGATCATCCTGGTATTTCCTTCGTTATATGGATCCTCATAATGATAAGGCTCTTGCCTCAAAAGAACGGCTGGATTACTGGCTGCCTATTGACTGGTATAATGGTGGAATGGAGCATACAACCTTGCATTTACTATACTCAAGATTTTGGCACAAGTTTCTATATGATATCGGAGTGGTGCCAACAAAAGAGCCCTATCAAAAGCGGACTTCCCATGGGATGATTCTTGGGGAAAACGGAGAGAAGATGTCAAAGTCCAGAGGAAACGTAGTCAACCCGGATGAAATTGTGGAGGAATTCGGAGCCGATACTCTACGCCTCTATGAAATGTTTATCGGAGATTTTGAGAAGAGCGTTCCCTGGTCAATGGATGGAGTGAAAGGCTGCCGGCGTTTTCTTGATCGTCTCTGGAAAGCACAGGATTTTGTGGTTGAAAGGAAAGGATTTTCGGATAAACTGGAAGTGAGCATGCATAAAACGATTAAAAAGGTCAGTGGCGATTACGAACGTCTCAAGTATAATACAGGAATCGCAGCACTTATGACACTTATGAACGAATTTTATGATTCAGGGGAAGTGACCCGGGATGAATATCTCACATTTCTGCTCCTGTTAAATCCTGTTGCCCCTCATATTACGGAAGAGCTTTGGGAAAATATGGGTCAGGCAGTTCCAATTACGGATCAAAAATGGCCTGAGTGGATTGAAAGCAAAACCGTTGAGGATGTGATAGAAATTGCAGTGCAGGTCAACGGAAGGGTCCGCGGAAAAGTACTGGTTTCTCCAAATGCGAATCAGGAGGAAGTCGAGAAAGTTGTTATGGATAATCCGGATGTTAAAGCCTACACGGATGGAAAAACGATCGTGAAACAGATTTATGTTCCCGGAAGAATTTATAACATTGTAGTAAAATAGAGTTCTTAAAATCTGGATGGATTGAAGAGACCTTTCTTCTCTTTTGGAGAAAAAGGTCTTTTCCTGTAGAAAGGGTTCTTTCCTTGTGATAAAATCATTGTATGAGTAAGAAGCATCAGGAGTTGCAAGAGCGATCAAAGAGAGATTTGGAGGTGTAGGAGTGGCCTGTGGCAAATGCAGTAAAAACTGCAATCATCTGGATTCAAAAGAACAGCATGAAAACAGGGGCTGCGGATCAAAGCCTCCCTGTCCGGTTTGCGGAGGAGAATCCTACTCTGTTGAAGGGAAAGAAGTAAAAGCGCTGGCAAAAGAGGATCTAAAAGAACTAGTCCAACATCCTTTTTATTGGATGTGCAGTGAAGAAAATTGTGATGTCGGTTTTTTTACAAAGGATGAAGAACAGCTGTTTTTTCTGCAGGATTTGGATTTTCGAAAGAAAGAGGAGGTTTCCAAGGCGAAGCGGGTGAAGGAAGTAACACCTGTGATTTTAGCCGGTGGTGCGAGCAGTCGCATGGGAGAGAATAAAGCTTTAATGAAAATTGATGAGACTCCGATCATCCAATGGATGGTCTGCACCCTTGAGAGTGTTTTTGAGGAACCGGTGCATATCATTACGAACCATCCAGAAGAATATCCGTTTTTAGAAAATGTTATCTTTGTAAAGGATGTCATTCAGGTCGAAGGAAAGAATTCCCTTGTGGGACTTTACTCCGGTCTATTAAATATCCCGACAGACTATGGCTTTTTCCTGCCCTGCGATATGCCTTTTGTTAATGGGGAAATAATCGAGTATATGACGAAAAATCTTGACGGTGAAGAAATATATATTCCGTATTATGACGGACATTACCAGCCCCTTCATGGAATCTACCATAAAAACTGCATTGAGCCCATTCGGGAGTTGCTCGAGCAAGGACAGTATAAACTCATCGCTTTTCATGAGCAAATGAATCTAAAAACGATTTCAAAAGAGGAGATTCAACAGTTTGACAAGAATCTGGAAAGTTTCATAAACATTAATCAACGAATTGAGTATGAAGAAGCAAAGAAAAATCAAAGGAGGAAGAGGTATGGAAATTATGGGGAAAGAGGGAAGAATTGAAATATCAAACGAAGTGATTATGACCGTCATTCGCGAGGCAGTAAAGGATGTACAGGGGATCGTGTCTTTTTCCGGAGGGCTTCCCGGTAATATTTCTGAAGTATTCAGTAGTAAAACCGCAAGTCAAAAGGGTGTAAAGATTCAAAAGGGAGAGGATACAATCGTTGTGAATATTTCCGTTGTCATTAAGCTCGGAGTAAAAATACCCGATTTAATCGAAAAAGTCCAAAAGCGGATTTCTGAAAAAGTCCACTCCATGACAGACATAAAAGTGGAACGGGTAAATGTATTTGTTCAGGATGTTGAGATCGTATAATATTTTAATATTTACCTGTAGCATTTCGATTCTTACTTTGTTATAATAGCTTTCGGACTGATCTTTATAAAATACTTTGTGCCGCAGGGAGGCAATCGGATGGAAATATTTTTTGGTGTTCTGGGAGGTCTAGGGCTTTTTCTATATGGAATGCATGTAATGAGCTCCAGCTTACAAAGAGCAGCGGGGGACAAGCTTAAGGATATTATTGGATTATTAACGACAAACCGGTTTCTTGGAGTACTTGTCGGTGCTGTTGTAACAGCAATTGTACAAAGCAGTAGTGCCACGACGGTTATGGTTGTGGGATTTGTCAATGCAGGGATGATGACTCTCAGCCAAGCGGTAGGAGTTATAATGGGGGCAAACATCGGTACAACGGTAACTGCTCAAATTATTTCCTTTCGTATTGATCATTATGCACCGATGATTGTGGGAATTGCTGTAATGGTTTGGTTAGTCACGAAAAACAGAAAAACCAAGCAGATAGCAGAGTCTTTGATCGGATTCGGGATTCTTTTCATCGGCATGAGTTTTATGAGCGATGCATTAAGGCCTTTGAGAGAGCTGGATGCATTTGCTGAACTGATTATCAGCTTTTCAACAAACCCATTGCTGGGGATCTTAGCAGGATTTTTCATTACTGTGGCAGTACAAAGCTCCACTGCATCCACCAGTATTGTTCTGGCTTTATCTTTGCAGGGACTGGTGCCGCTTGATTCCGCATTACCGGTATTGTTCGGCATAAACATCGGTACGACCATCACGGCGATGATCTCCTCCATTGGAGCAAGTCGTACAGCGAGAAGGGCTGCAGCGGCCCATGTTGTTTTCAATATTGTCGGAACATTAATTTTTTTGATTTTCCTGAGAGTACCTCTTTACAATATTGTTGAACATTTATCTCCGAACAATGTAACCCGCCAGATTGCAAACGCACATACCATCTTTAATATAACCAGCACCATAATGCTCCTTCCCTTTGCAGGTCTGATTGTGAAAACAGCGAAAAAAATCGTTCCTGGAGAGGAAGAAGAGAAAGAAGGGATTAAGTATATTGATCCCCGTTTACTTGAAACTCCAACGATTGCTCTTAATGCAGCGATGAGAGAAACTCTTCATATGGGAAATACAGCAAAGAAATCTCTTCATTGTGCCCTGAGAGGATTCTTTAACAATCAGGAGAAAGAGATTAATGACTGTTTTCGAATTGAAAAGATTGTCAATGAAATTGAAAGAGAACTTTCCGGCTATCTTGTAAAGCTTTCAAACACAGATATTTCAAAGAAAAACCGTGAGATTGTCACCGGCCTTTTTAACACCATTAATGACATTGAGAGGGTTGGAGACCATGCGGATAATATAGCGGAGCTTGCAATCTATAAACTTGAAAACAATCTGCATTTTACTGAAGAAGCCAATGATGAACTTGACGGGATGAGTCAATTAACGATAGAAGCCTATGAAAAATCCTTAACGGCTATTCAAACTCTTGATCAGAACCTTGCGTTGGAAGTACTGGAAATAGAAAACAAAGTGGATGATCTGGAAAAATCCCTGCGTGCAAATCATATTGATCGTTTGAACAAAAATCTCTGTAATACCGGGTCCGGGGTTGTTTTCCTGGATATTATCAGCAACCTTGAGAGGATTAGTGACCATTCTTCAAACATCGCTTATGCAGCGATGGATCAGATTAAATTGAATACTGCAAAAGGTTAACTTGAATTACAGGCCGGGAAGTTGAAAAATCAACTTCTCCGGTCTTTTTTAGTTTCAAAACAGATAAGATGGGTATTATACCTTGAAAGAAAGGAAGTGACATCGATGAAAAATATCGGAGCATTATTTGACGTGGATGGTACATTATACAGAGATTCTTTGATGGTGGAACATTTTAAAGAGATGATCAAATATGAAATTATCGATCCGGTGGTTTGGCATAATGAGGCAAAACACACCTTTCAGAACTGGGATAAACGAATCGGAAACTATGAGGATTATTTACTGGAGGTTGCTGAAATATATCTTAACTCCATTAAAGGCATCAATCGTAAGCATATGGAGTTTATGTGCGATCAAGTCATTAAGAAAAAGGGTGGTCGGGTTTACCGATATACCAGAGATCGTATTCAGTGGCATAAAGAGAAGGGACATATTCTGATTTTTATTTCCGGCGGCCCGGATTATTTAATTGAAAGGATGGCAAAGAAATACGAAGTCCATGATTTCATTGGAACGAAATATCATACGGATGAGGAGGGAAACCTTACCGGAGAAATTGATCCGATGTGGGATTCCATAAACAAGGAGAAAGCAATTAAGTGTTTCGCAGAAGAATACAAATTGGATCTTTCCAGGAGCTACGCTTATGGAGATACCAATGGAGATATCACCATGTTAAAAGCCGTTGGAAATCCAACGGCCATTAATCCTGTCCGAGAGTTGTTTGATAATATCCGCAAAGATCCCAAGCTTCGGGAACGTGTTAATATTATTGTCGAACGAAAAGATGTCATCTATGAACTTTCTCCTGAAACAAAGATCCTGTATTAAATCCGCGAAAGAGAATTTATTCATTAACCCAAAGAAAACTTTCATTCATCATTTCAAATCGTTCCGATAGTCCCGAGCTCACATATACATCATTGTCCTTGGTTATCAAGGCTCCTTCAATACTGTCAAGAGATTCGATGAATGCAAGGCCCTTATCAAGTCCCATTACAAATATTGCTGTAGAGTAAATATCTCCATCCAGAGCAGTATCAGATACAATGGTTACACTGTTCAGTTCATTATCAGCTGGAAATCCGGTTTCAGGATCAAGGATATGATGATAACGTCGGTCATTTTCTATGAAATAACGTTCATAATCGCCTGAAGAGACGATGGACATATCAGAGGAAAAGATTCGGGCAACAACGCCGCCTTCTCCAATAATCGGATTGGTAATGCCGATTCTCCACTCATTTCCATTGGGATTTCCTCCTAAAACGTATACGTCACCGCCAAAATCAATGATGGCATGCTCAATACCATAGTCCTTAGCCACTTTAATCGCTTCGTCCACCGCGTACCCTTTTGCGATTCCTCCGAGGTCGATCGTCATCATAGGATCATTGATCCGGGCTTCCAAAGTATCCTCCCTTAGCTCCAGCTGATTAAGATCAAAATGTCCAAAGAGAGTATCAATTTCTTCTTCTGGCGGTACTTGAGGATCGTCTCCCGAGATATCCCAAAGTGCAATGAGCTGACCGATGCCGATATTGAAAGCGCCGTCTGTTTCTTCAGCAACTTCTTTTCCTCTTTTAAGAAGCTTGAAAGTGTCCTCGCTCACAGTGACAAACGCTTCTCCCCGTGCTTCATTCAATTGATTGATTTCACTGTCTGCCACATTTAAGCTCATGGCATTCTCGATTTCTGCCACTCTGTCAAAAATTCCGTCGATTACTTCATTTGCCAGTTCCTCTGTCGCATATACGGTAACCTGGTTATAAGTTCCCAGAGCAAAACGGCTTTGCTGGACTAAATCGAATTCTTCTTCTTCTGAAGAGCATGAGGTAATTCCAAAACTTAGAAGAAGGAGAGCAGCAATTAAAATGATTGTGGTTTTGATATATTTTTTCTTTGTATTCAACTTAAACACTCCTTTATAGTTGTTGATGAGAACGCTGTTCGGAAGAATCAATATAGGGATAATCCTTCACATAGAAATAGTCTTTTTGGTGATGAAAGTGGTGATTTTTTATTGTGGCTTCAATTGTAAATCCTTTACTTCGATAGAGATTTCGGCCCACAATATTTGACTCAGTGATGATGATATAGATCCTGCGTAAAGGATACTCCTTTTGGTGATAAAAGGTTTCAATGTCTTTAATGCAAGCATCCACAAGCATTGAACCATAGCCTTTCCCTCTATGTGATCGGAGAATCGATATCTGGAAGATTTCCACAATTCCCGAAACAATCCCTTCTTTTATTGACCATGTGATCCCTCCCACAATCTTATCATGCTCCCACAATACCAGGGAGCGGTGAAGAGAGATACATGCTTCGGCATAGCGATCTGCCAGGTCTTCATCTTTACCATAACGGCCTAAATAATCTCTTATAAAGTAATTACGGGCCTTTTCATCAGCAAGCTCTATTTTAATCATGTTTGACCCTCCTTTGCATTTAAATAAATCGTAATTGATGACTGTACAATGATTTTAACATATGATGGAGGAGAAGTGAATGATAAAAGCCGGAACTTGGATGGATAAGCATTGACAGAACCTTTAAAATTTGATATCTTTACTTATTATAGAGAAAACGATGCTGAAGAAGAGGAGTATCTATGGGTGGTTATTTTAGCGAGTGAGGTATAGTGGGAGCCTCATATAATTCCATGGAGAAGGGCACTTCCGAATCGATTAATCAAGTGGGTGCAATGCACCAAATAGGGTGGAACCGCGGAAGCAATCTTTCGTCCCTAATCCTTCTGAGGATTAGTTGAGGACAGAAAGATTTTTTTATTGGAAAAATCGGGTAAAGAAAGGAAGATGACAATGAAGGAAAAAACAATGGATCAAATTGTAGCACTCTGTAAAGGGAGAGGATTTGTCTATCCCGGATCGGAAATTTATGGTGGACTGGCGAATACCTGGGACTATGGTCCTCTGGGTGCCGAGTTGAAACGAAATGTGAAGGAAGCATGGTGGAAAAAATTTATTCAGGAGAGTCCCCATAATGTCGGACTTGACTCAGCGATTCTAATGAACCCTCAGACCTGGGTTGCATCGGGACATATCGGTGGGTTCAATGATCCATTGATTGACTGTAAAGCATGCAAAGCAAGATTCAGAGCGGATCAGATCATTGAAAACCATCTTCAAAAAGAAGAGAAATCCTATGATGTTGAAGGGTGGACCAATGAACAGATGGTAACGTTTATTAAAGATGAGAAGATTCTCTGTGAAAAATGTGGGAAAGCAGACTTTACGGATATTCGACAATTTAACCTGATGTTTAAAACCTTTCAAGGAGTCACAGAAGATTCCTCAACTGAAATCTATCTTCGCCCCGAAACCGCCCAGGGAATTTTTGTGAACTTTAAAAATGTCCAAAGAACTTCCCGAAAGAAAATTCCCTTTGGAATCGGTCAAATCGGTAAAAGTTTCCGGAATGAAATTACACCGGGAAATTTTACTTTCAGAACCAGAGAATTTGAGCAGATGGAGCTGGAATTTTTCTGTGAACCGGGAAAAGATTTAGAGTGGTTCGACTATTGGCTGGAATTTTGTAAAGAGTGGCTGCTCAACTTGAATATGAAGGAAGAGAACATTAAACTGAGGGAACACTCTAAAGAGGAGTTGTCTCACTACAGCAATGCAACTACGGACATTGAATATAAGTTTCCCTTTGGTTGGGGAGAGCTGTGGGGAATTGCTGATCGGACAGATTTTGATCTTCGTCAGCATGGGGAACACTCCGGTGAGGATTTTCACTACCAGGACCCCCATACCAATGAAAAATACATCCCCTTTTGTATTGAGCCTTCATTAGGTCTTGATCGTGTTGCCCTGGCTTTTTTGATTGATGCATACGAAGAGGAAGAGTTGGAAGGAGGAGAAACCCGGTCCGTATTGAAGTTTCATCCGCAACTGGCACCTTTTAAAGCTGCAGTGCTGCCTCTCACCAAAAAGCTGAGCGAAGAAGCGGAAGCGGTCTTCCGAAAAATTGCCTCTCGTTTCAATGTGGATTATGATGATCGGGCAAGCATCGGAAAACGTTATCGACGGCATGATGAGATCGGAACACCCTATTGTATCACTGTGGATTTTGATACAAAGGAAGACGGAGCTGTTACTGTTCGAGATCGGGATACGATGGAGCAGGAACGCATTAAAATTGAAGAACTTGAAACGTATCTGGAAAACAAGCTGCATTACTAATGATGATAAAAGAGTGATATAACAAAATATGCCGGAGCTCTCTCAGAGAGCCCGGTATTTTCAATTTATTTGGAAGTTTTCGGCAAAAATTTGGCAATTTTTTGAGCGATAAGTCTTTTATTCATCAAAAAAGTAGTATATAATATATCACAATGGCAAATAGAATAGCACAATGAAAGATAACAGTCACAAAACAAGGGGTGATATGTATAGAACTCTCAAAGCGTCAAAAACAAATTATTGAAATTGTTAAAGAGAATGAGCCGATTTCAAGCGAAAAGATCGCTGAGAAGCTAGGCATGATTCGGGCAACATTAAGGCCGGATCTCTCAATTCTCACAATGTCGGGGATTTTAGATGCAAGGCCGAAAGTGGGATACTTCTATTCCGGAAAGGCCGACATGAATATTTTTCAACAGGAAGCTGAAAAATATCTTGTGGAAGATGTAATGAAAATGCCGGTTGTGGTATCCGAGGAGTCAAGTATTTACGATGCTATCGTAACTCTTTTTCTCGAGGATACGGGAACAATTTATGTGGTGTCGGATCATTATCTTGCGGGAGTGGTATCACGAAAGGATTTTCTCAAAAGCATGATGGGCGGAGGGGATATGAATAAAATGCCCATTGGGATGATTATGACCAGAATGCCTAATATCGCCACTGCAACGAAGGGTGAAACCATTATCGATGCTGCAAATCGTATTGTCACCAATGAAGTTGACAGTCTGCCCGTAGTCGAAGTGGAAGAGATCGATGGGAAAGAAAAGCTGAAAATTATCGGGAAAGTATCGAAGAGCACCATAGCAGAGCTTTTCGTGAATCTGTGCAAACAATAGGAGGGGTATGAGTGACAGATAAACACTTAGTTTTATACATCGTGTCCGATTCCATCGGAGAAACCGCGGAATCCGTTTCAAAAGCAGTGATCGGTCAATTCGATACAAGAAACTACGAACTGCGGCGTTTTCCTTTTACAACGGAAAAGGATCAAGTGGATGAAATACTTGAAGAGGCAAAACAGGAAAATGCAATCATTGTTTTAACGATGGTGGTAAATGGTCTAAGAGATTATTTTTTGCAGGCTGCGGAAAAAGAACATATTGACGCCATTGATGTGATGTCACCGTTAATGAAAGTTATCAGCACGAAGACCGGGATGAAACCCAAGAAGGAGCCCGGAACAATTCGAAAACTGGACGAAAAGTACTTTAAGAAAGTGGAAGCAATCGAGTTTGCAGTAAAATATGACGATGGGAAAGATCCTCGTGGAATTAATAAAGCAGATATTGTTCTCGTAGGTATTTCAAGAACTTCAAAAACTCCTTTAAGTATGTACTTGGCCCATAGAAATATAAAAGCTGCCAATGTTCCTCTTGTACCGGAAGTTTCTCCTCCAAGAGAACTGTTTGAAGCACCTTCACAAAAGATCATCGGTCTGACCACAAATCCTCAAAAGCTCATAGAAATCCGTCAGGAGCGTTTAAAAGCATTAGGTCTTAAAGATGGAGCCAACTATGCTTCGATGGAGCGAATATTGGAGGAACTGGACTATGCCGATAAAGTCATGAGAAAACTTAACTGTCCTGTCATCGATGTATCTACGAGAGCGGTAGAAGAAAGTGCAAGTATTATAATGGAAATTTTAAGAGAAAAGGGCTATAGACTAGGAATGGTAAAATAATATGGAGGTGGAAGAAATGAAAAAATGGGTATATTCGTTTAAAGAAGGAAATCGGGAAATGAAGAGTTTGCTGGGTGGAAAGGGTGCGAATCTTGCGGAAATGAAATCCATCGGGCTGCCTGTTCCCTCGGGATTTACGGTAACGACGGAAGCTTGCATACAGTACTACGAAGAAGGAAGCATTCTTTGGGAAGATTTAAAAGCGCAGATATTTGACCATTTACAGGGGCTGGAGGAGCGTGCCGGTAAAAAGTTCGGAGATGACGAGAATCCCTTACTCGTATCGGTCCGGTCGGGAGCTGCTGTTTCCATGCCGGGCATGATGGATACAATTCTCAACCTGGGACTGAATGACCAATCAGTGGCAGGACTCGCAAAAAACACGGGAAATCAGTGGTTTGCCTATGATTCTTATCGTCGATTCATTCAAATGTATTCCGATGTCGTACTGAAGATTGATAAATATAAGTTTGACATTATCTTTGACAGAGTCAAAAAAGAAAACAATGTTGGAGAAGATACGGGCCTCTCCTCAGAAAATCTTAAACAGATTGTCAAGGAATATAAGGCACTCGTTTTAAAGGAGAATCGTGCAGCCTTTCCTGAAGATCCCAAAGAACAATTGCTAATCGCCATTGAGGCTGTTTTTGCATCATGGATGAATCCGCGGGCAAAAGTATACCGAAGAATTAATAATATTGACGATAAAATGGGAACTGCAGTAAATATTCAGGAAATGGTTTTTGGAAATATGGGAAACACCAGTGGAACCGGTGTTGCTTTTACAAGAAACCCCTCTACAGGAGAAAAAAAGCTTTATGGTGAATATTTGTTAAATGCCCAGGGAGAGGATGTTGTTGCAGGAACTCGAACTCCCAAGGATATCATCGGATTGAAAGACATTATGCCAAAGGCATTTGAGCAGTTTGTCAAAGCGTGTGATCAATTGGAAGAACATTATAAAGACATGCAGGACATCGAATTTACCATTGAGAAAGAAAAGCTGTTTATTCTTCAAACCCGTACAGGAAAAAGAACTGCAGCATCAGCAGTGAAGATCGCCGTTGATTTGGTGGAGGAAGGAAAAATTAACGAAAGAGAAGCAATTCTAAAGGTCCAGCCTGAGCAAATAGAACAACTGCTTCATCCAACCTTTGATCCGGAGAAGCTGGAAATTGCTGAGAAAATTACTCAAGGTTTGCCTGCATCATCAGGAGCTGCTTCCGGTAAAATCTATTTCACGTCGGAAGGGGCAACGGAAGCAAAAGAACGGGGTGAAGATGTTATTCTGGTAAGAAATGAAACCTCCCCTGAGGATATCGAAGGAATGGTAGCCTGCAAGGGAATTCTTACTGCCCGGGGGGGGATGACATCCCATGCGGCAGTTGTAGCCAGGGGAATGGGCAAATGTTGTATCGCCGGTGCCAGTGAGCTGAGAGTCTTTGAGAAAGAGGGATACTTCATCGCTAACGGTGTGAGATATGAAAGAGGAGAGTACATCTCCCTGGACGGTAATAAAGGAAATGTATATAAAGGCTCTATCGAAACGGAAAAACCGGAGCTGTCCGGGGACTTCTCCAACTTTATGTCCTGGGTTGATCAATTCAGGGAGCTGAAAGTAAGAACCAATGCAGACACACCAAAAGATACACGGCAGGCGATCGATTTCGGAGCAGAAGGGATCGGTCTTTGCAGAACGGAGCATATGTTTTTTGAGGGAGAACGAATCTCTGTGGTTCGGAATATGATTTTATCGAGAAATGTTGAGGATCGAATTAAAGCATTGGATCGCTTGCTTCCCATGCAAAAAGAAGACTTTAAAGAAATATTTGAAGCGATGGGATCACGGCCGGTCACCATTCGACTCCTTGATCCTCCTCTCCATGAATTCCTGCCGGAAGAAGAAGAGGATATTGTAAAACTGGCAAAGGAGATGAACGTTTCAAAGGATTACCTTCATTCTGTCATTCAGGATCTTGGAGAAGTCAATCCTATGCTGGGTCATAGAGGTTGCCGGTTAGCAGTAACCTATCCGGAAATCTATAAGATGCAATCCAGAGCCATTATTGAAGCAGTGGTTGAGTTAAAAGAAGAGAAAGGAATGAACGTCATTCCTGAGATCATGGTACCGCTTGTAGGTGATCTAAAAGAGCTTCAATACATTAAAGAGTTGATTATTGCAACAATCAATGAAGTGCTTATGGAAAAAGAAACTTCAGCAGAATATTTAATTGGAACCATGATCGAAGTGCCAAGAGCTGCAATTACTGCCGATGAAATCGCAGAAGAAGCGGAGTTTTTCTCCTTCGGTACAAATGACCTGACACAGATGACCTTTGGCTTTTCAAGAGATGATGCAGGAAGATTTATTAGAGAATATGAAGAGAAGAAGATTCTTCCGAAAGATCCCTTCCAAGCGATCGATCGCAAAGGTGTGGGTCAATTAATGGAAATTGCCGTCGAAAAGGGAAAAAGAACCCGACCGGACCTTAAGCTTGGTATTTGTGGAGAACATGGCGGGGAATCCAGTTCCATTGAATTTTGTCACCTGATCGGTCTTGACTATGTTTCCTGCTCACCTTTTAGAGTTCCTGTAGCTCGACTTGCTGCAGCACAAGCAGCGATTCGATACCCGAGAGACTAGCCTGATACGAAGAAGAAATAAATGCATAGACGTCCCATAAAATAAATGGAGAGCATTTCTCCATTTATTTTTATTTGTCCGGTCCCTGGGTATCTATAAGATAGCAGATGTTACAGCATTGAGGAGGTTATCCAATGAATCGAAATATTAGGGAAGAAAGTGAAGCCATTGAGAGGGAAACTTTGTCACCCTTCGGGACTTTGAGCGAAAATAGCAAAGGAAGGCTTCGAGTCGAGGAACCCTGTGAACTGCGGACAATTTTTCAAAGAGATCGGGATCGGATCATCCATTCGAAATCTTTTCGAAAGCTGAAGGAAAAAACCCAGGTCTTCATTGTTAAGGATGATTTCTTCCGCACCCGCCTAACTCATGCTTTGGAAGTCAGTCAAATTTCAAGAACAGTTGCTAGAGCCTTGAGAGTGAACGAAGACCTGGTTGAAGCGATCAGTTTGGGCCATGACTTGGGTCACACATGTTTTGGGCACAGCGGTGAAGAAACCATTGCCAATATCACAGGACATTTTAAGCATAATGAACAGAGTTTAAGAGTAGTTGATCGTCTGGAAAAACAACGACAAGGTCTAAACCTCAGTTATGAGGTGCGGGACGGAATACTGAATCATACCGGCCCAAACTACTGCGAAACTCTTGAAGGTAATATTGTAAAAGTAGTGGATCGTATAACTTATCTCTGTCATGATATTCAGGACAGCTTGAGCGTCGGTGTCTTAAAAGAAGAGGATATCCCGCGGGAAATACTGGATTATCTGGGGTATAACCATAGCGAACGGGTAAATACATTCACAAAGGATTTAATCGAAAATACAAAAAAAATATTGTCCGATCCATATAAAGGTCCGGAGGAAAAAAGAAGGACCTATCAAAGTGAAGATGCGGCTAAAATCATGAACAGCCTGAGGTCGTTCATGTTTAAGAAAGTGTACAAAGGAGATTTTTGCAGTAAAGAACGGGAAAAAGCAAATTATATTATTCGGTATATTTTTGAGTACTTTGTGAAACATCCGGAAGAGCTTCCTCCCAAATACCGAAGCATAGCAGATGACGAAGGGAAGGTCAGGGGTATTGCGGACTTTATTGCAGGGTGCACGGATGGTTATGTGATTGCATTATTTAAAGAAAAATTCATTCCGACTCCGAGAGTGTAATTTTCAGAAAATACTTTTTTCCGAGAATAAGAAGGATTTGAAATGAACTTTGTCGAATAAATGAAGACGACCATTCTTTTTCTTTTGAATAGGAATTGCATTTTTAATGAAATACAGATATAATTATATATTTGTGATAGCATTTTTGAACAGCGAAACGGATCAAAGAATCAGGTGATGAAATGGGAATAATAAAAGAAGATAAAGTAGAGGAAGTCAAAGAGGCCCATGACATTGTGGATCTGATCTCAGGATATTTGGAAGTGAAGTCATCCGGGAATTCCTATAAAGCACTGTGTCCTTTCCATAGTGAAAAAACCCCGTCATTTATGATTAATCGGGAAAAACAAATGTACAAATGTTTTGGATGCGGTGAAGCAGGAGATGTTCTGCAGTTTGTTATGAAAATGGAAAATCTGGAATTTGTCGATGCTCTTCGAAATCTCGCAGAGAAAGCCAACATTGAAATCGAAGAGACGGAAGGACCCGATCGTCTGGAAAAGGAAAAACGCCAACGACTTTATGAAATGAATCGAAAGGCAGCTATTTATTTCTACCGGAATCTCACGAAGTCAAAAAATCCGGGACTATCCTACCTGGTAAACCGTGGATTGGGAAAAGAGGAAATCAAAGCCTTTGGACTGGGTTTTTCTCTTGATCGCTGGGACGGTTTACTGGAGCATTTAAAAAAGGAAGGGTATTCTCCATCTCATATGATGGAAGCGGGCTTAGTATTGAAAGGCAAAAAAGAGGATCATTACTACGATCGTTTTCGAAATCGGGTAATGTATCCCATCTTTAATGTTCGGGGGAAAGTAATTGGTTTCGGCGGGAGGGTTCTCGATCAGAGTCTTCCAAAGTACTTGAATTCTCCGGAATCAATGGTTTTTAATAAACGAAAAACATTATACAACTTACATTTAGCAAAAAATCACATTGAAAAAAAACGGTTAATTCTAGTTGAAGGGTATATGGATGCTATTGCGCTTTATGGCAATGGAGTCAAAAATGTGGTGGCGACCCTTGGAACTTCTCTGACAACAGATCACGCAAGTCTTTTGAAAAAATATGCAAGGGAAGTTGTACTTGCCTTTGACGGAGATGAAGCAGGAATTAATGCAACACTGCGAAGCATCCATGTTCTTGAGTCCCAGGGATTGAAAGTGCGTGTCCTCGATCTTGAAAAAGGTCAGGACCCCGATGATCTTATCGGAGAATTGGGTGAAGAGGGATTTTTGAAAAGGATTGATTCATCATCTCATCATATTGTGTTTCAAATTCAACGGAAACGAAGGGAATTTAATCTCCGGGATACAGAGGATAAGGTTGACTTTACCAGAGAGGTCATCCAGATTCTGACGCAGATCAAAAGCCCTGTGGAACAGGAAGCGTATATTGACGATCTTTCAAAGGAACTGGATTTATCGAAAGATGGTTTGATGAGGGAACTTAAAAACCAGCGCTCCAATCCCCAGCAGGAACGGCGTAGTAATGTTGAACGGGATGACAGAAAAAACAATTGGCATCCCCCTTTGGCAAATTACATCTATACAATGCCCTCTATTGAAAAAGATGGGCATATCAAATTAGAAAAATTAATGATTAAGTTTATGCTGGATAACCCGGATCGCATTGAGAGAATTAAAAGCCGGGTGGAAATCGAAGATTTTTCCATCGAAGCACATCGAAAAATTGTTGAATACTTGTTTTTGGATCATCAAGGGGAAAATCATACCCTTCATCTTCAGGAATACAAAGATTCCATGGATGAAATCGCTGCCCTGGAAAATCCGGAAGGAGAGATCAACAAAATTCTCGAAGAATATTTATGGAATTTAAAAAAATACCGACTTGTTCACCAAAAGACCCATTTAGAGAGTGAACAGGAAGACTTAATGAAAAACACAGAACTTCCAAGGGAAGAGGTCGATCGAATTTTGCTGAAAATAGGGATGGAAATCATGGAAATCAACAAAAAGCTTCAAGGCTTTCAATCAAGGGAAGGGAGGGTGTAAAATGAGCATCGAGGACAAAGAAAAAAATCTCCAACAGGAAAAAATCCAAACATTGCTTGATAAAGGGAAAAAGACGGGAATCGTCACATATAAAGAAGTTATGGATACTCTTGAAAGCCTGGAAATGGATAAAGATGATATTGACGGTGTCTATGACCAACTGGAAAACATGGGTGTGGAAATCGCAGGAGAAAAAGAGGCTGAAGATCTGAAGAAAGTTGAAATTGATGCCGAAGAAGTGGTGAAAGAGAGTATGGAACCGGATTCTGCTCTGTTAAAAGGCGTCAACATTGATGATCCCGTGAGAATGTACCTTAAGGAAATTGGGAAAGTCGCCTTATTAACCGGTGATGAAGAAATCTCTCTGGCAAAACGCATGGAAAAAGGAGATCAGCCGGCAAAACAAAAACTGGTCGAGGCAAATCTTCGCCTGGTTGTCAGTATTGCCAAACGTTATGTTGGCAGAGGAATGCTTTTCCTGGATCTGATTCAAGAGGGAAATCTTGGATTAATTAAAGCTGTGGAAAAATTTGATTATACAAAAGGATATAAGTTCAGCACCTATGCAACATGGTGGATTCGCCAGGCGATCACCCGTGCAATAGCAGATCAGGCTCGAACAATCAGAATACCGGTTCATATGGTGGAAACCATTAACAAACTGATTCGGGTCTCCCGTCAACTTTTACAGGACCTGGGAAGAGAGCCACTCCCTGAAGAGATTGCAAAGGAAATGGATATTACAGTGGAAAAAGTTCGGGAAATCCTCAAAATTGCCCAAGAGCCTGTGTCTTTGGAAACACCTATCGGTGAAGAGGAAGACAGCCACTTGGGAGATTTTATCCCTGATGAAGACATTCCCGCCCCTGCAGATGCTGCAGCTTTTGCTTTACTGAAAGAACAATTAATCGAAGTTTTAGATACTTTGACACTCAGGGAGCAAAAAGTATTGCGACTGCGGTTTGGTCTTGACGATGGTCGGGCCCGAACTCTTGAAGAAGTGGGAAAGGAATTTCAGGTTACCCGGGAAAGAATTCGACAGATAGAGGCAAAGGCATTGCGAAAACTCAGACACCCCAGTCGAAGCAAAAAACTGAAAGATTATCTGGAATAAACGGGAACCAATAGCTTCTTTATAAAAGGACTATTGGTTTTTTCATACCCGAGGAGGCAAAATCTTTATGGAACTGTCACCAAGATTAATGGCGATTGCAAAGGAAGTAAAAGAAGGGGAAATTGTAGCAGACATCGGAACAGATCATGGCTATCTTCCGATTTATCTTTTGAAGCATGGTTTCTCTCCTAAAGTTTATGCAAGTGATATAAATAAAGGACCCCTGCAGTCCTGTGTTGAAAACGCAAGAGTTTACGGCGTTGCAGATCGTGTGGTCATAAAACAGGGTCCAGGTACGGCCCCGATCAAGGGGATCGACATTGACCTGGTCATTATTGCCGGGATGGGAGGACAATTAATTATAGAAATTCTTGAGGAAAGCAAGGTTCTTTTGGACAGAGGAATTCCATTTCTTGTCCAACCCATGCAACAGCAAAGAGAATTGCGGAAGTATCTATACAATAACAACTATTGGATTGAAAAAGATGCACTGGTGATGGAGGGGGAAAAAGTGTATGAGTTTTTAAGAATTCGACACACAGGGGTTTCCAACTTAAAAACACCTCATGAAATGAAATCTGATTTACCTCTTGAAAAGCAATTTGAGCTTGGTTTTTTTCTGAAAGATCAGCCGAAACACCTGCGAGACAAGTTTTTAAAGATCAAACTCATCCAGAAGGAGAAAATTCTTAATGAAACCGAAGGAAAATCAGGACCGAAGGTAAGGGCAGCCCGGGAAAAGGCTTTAGAGAAAAAGAAAATTCTTGAGGAGGCGTTAAAATGGCTCTAAGAGTAAAGGAAATTGTTAAAATGATCGAATCAATGGCACCAAAGGAATATGCCATGGAATGGGATAACGTTGGCATACAAATCGGCTCAGAGAATAAGGAAGTAAAACATATACTCATAGCCTTGGAGATCAATGAGGATGTATTAAAAATGGGAGAGGAAAATGGAATCGACTTAATTATTACCCATCATCCTCTACTGTTCAAGGGATTAAAATCCATTAATTTTGATACTTATCAGGGATCTTTGCTTCATCGCGCAATTCGAGACGATCTTCATATCTATTCTTGTCACACGAATATCGACGTGGCGCCTGAAGGTCTTAATCAGCATATGGCGGAAAAAATCGGTTTGAAGAATATTGAAGTGATGGCGGTAGAAGATCGGAAGCCCTATGTGAAATTTGCAGTCTATGTTCCACAGGATGATGTGGAGAAAGTAGCTGATGCAATTTCGAAAGGTGGAGGGGGGGTTATTGGGAATTATAGCCACTGTACATTCCGCACTGCTGGGAAGGGAACTTTTTTACCCGGAGAAGGTGCAAATCCGTCGATCGGAGAAAAAGGCTCTATGGAATATGTTGATGAAGTGAAACTGGAAACCATTGTTCCGAAGAAGGATCTTCATAGAGTGATTCAACAGGTAAAAGATGCTCATCCCTATGAAGAGGTTGCTTTTGATGTTTTGTCTCTGGAAAATATTGATCAGCGTGCAGGTCTTGGAAGAAGAGGAGTCTTAGAGGAACCACTTCTTCTTTCTGACTGGATCAAACGTCTCAAAGATCGATTAAGAATTGACTCCATTAAGGTATCTGGAAACCTTGATCACCGAATTCAATCCGTTGGAATCCTCAACGGTTCCGGAGCAGATTATATCCCGCTGGCAATTCAACAAGGATTGGATTGCTTTATTACCGGGGATGTCAAGTACCATGATGCACAAAATGCCATGGATGCGGATCTTGATATTTTGGACATCGGACACTATGAAAGTGAAATATTTTTTGTCGATTTTCTTGCTGATTTTTTAGAAGAAAATCTTAAAGAGCATAATCAGGGATTGGAGGAGAACGAGCAAATTCGAATTCACCGAGATCGAACTCTTCCCAATCCTTTTAAAACCCTTTAGACCTCTTGCTCCTATTAAAGGAAAGGGCTACAAGCTTGACAAATTCAATGGTACATGGTACTCTGAAAACGCAATAAATGAGTAAATCAAATGATCGCGTGTGTATTACACACGAGGAAAGTCCGAGCTCTACAGGGCAGGGTGCTGGGTAATCCCCAGTGGAGGCGACTCTAAGGAAAGTGCAACAGAAATATACCGCCTTTTCGAAGGTAAGGTTGGAATGGTGAGGTAAGAGCTCACCAGAGGTTAGGTGACTAACCTGCTATGTAAACCCCACCTGGAGCAAGACCAAGTAGGGACGATAAATACGATTGCCCGTCGTGTCCCGTGGTAGGTCGCTTGAACCTTCTGGTAACAGAAGGTCTAGATAGATGATCATTTGATACAGAACTCGGCTTATAGATTTACTCATTTTTTGACAGCAAACACGCTCATTAGAGCGTGTTTTTTTAATGCAGCCAAAGTGATGAAACGTAACCAATGCTCATACCGTCATTTGTAGTAAGAAGGATCCTGAATACTTACGAAATCGTAATTTGTGTACATAAACTAGCTGACGTGTAGATGAGATGAAGAAAAGGAGGAAGGATTGTATGAAAAAGCATCTTGGAATTTTGGTTTTACTGATGGTGTTCATCGTAGTGGTTGGATGCTCAGTGGAGAATGAAGAGGAGGGTATGGCTGAAAAGGATACATCCCTGGAAGAGGAAATTGATAACGAGAATGAGCATAAAGACGGTGAAAACAAACAAGAAGCTGAAAGTACCGAAAGAAGAGTGCCGTCTAAGGATGACCATGTAGAAGAAGAGGAAATTGAGCTTGAACCATGGGAAGCTCCTGATCTTACTGGCAAAAAAATATTAGTGTTGATAGCAGAAGGATTTCATGACACTGAGACGACTGTTCCGATTGATTTTTTAGAAAGACTGGGAGCAGTAACCACATTAGCGGGACCGGAAATTGAAGAAGTAGGTGCTTATAATTCAAGAGTGACTCTGCAAGTGGAAATACCTTTTTATGAAGTTGACATCGAGGAATATGATGCTCTGTTGATCCCGGGTGGAAGAAGTCCTATGCTTCTATCAAACATCGAAGAGGTAGTAGAATTCACTAAAAATTTCCTGGACACCCGCAAACCCATCGCCTCCATTTGTCAAGGACCAAGACTTCTAATTGCAACAAAAGATATTGACGGGAAAACTCTTACTGCTGCAACTTTCATGGAAGATGATTTAGTCAATGCCGGGGCTGTTTTTCACAACGAGCCGGTTGTGATCGACGATTTTTTGATCACTTCAAGAGATCCCGGTGATCTGCCATTGTTTAATCGTGCGATTGCTGATATGCTTAGTGGGAACCCGAATAGCGACTAAATGTTAACACCTTCAACGAAAGAAGATGAAAACAGAATAGACGGATGAGAGTAAACTTCTCTGTAATTTTGGGATGATCCCGGATGCAGAGAAGTTTTTAACGTGATTGACAAATTCCTTCTTTCGCCGTATACTGGCAGAAATCAAAGCTATGAGAATTTTAAGGAGGGGCATCATGTCCTTTGAACAAAATAGAAAGTACAAAACACTTATAATAGATAAAAAGAATCAATGGAATAAATTAAGCAGGATTTCACGAGGAGTACTCCTATCATTTCTGGTTCTCTTTTCTTTGGGAATGATTGTCGCAGGAATGACAACACTCTATGTGGTTCAGGCAATTCATGATGCTGAAGAAATTGATCCTCTGGGCATCTATGACCAATTGGGAAAGAATTCCTTCATTTATGATCGGGAAGGAAATCAAATGGAAGTTTTCGGTCAGGGGGAGCAAAGAATAATTGTAGAGATCGAAGAGATGCCTGAGATTCTACAGAGGGCTTTTATTGCTGTTGAAGACGAACGATTTTATGAACACAATGGATTGGACTATCGCAGAATTATCGGTGCTGCATGGAGAAACCTCTCTACCGGAAGCAAGCAGGGAGGAAGCACCATTACTCAACAGCTTGCAAAAAATGTCTATTTAAGCAACGAGCAAACTTATGCAAGAAAGATTCAGGATGCATACTATGCATGGAAGATTGAAGATGCATTGACCAAAGAAGAGATTTTTGAAGCTTACTTAAACACCATTAATTTAGGAGGACAAAATCACGGAGTGGAGATGGCATCAAGAACGTATTTTTCAAAACCGGTAAATCAGCTGGAGTTCGTAGAGGCTGCAATTTTAGCAGGGATTACTCAGCATCCCTCACGGTATTCTCCCATACGTTATTTGCCTGAAGAAGATGTTCTTGAGGATCATTTTGTTTATGATGACAGTGGAGAGTATGTAATCATTTTCGACGAACGGGTTATCCCCCGATACCGCCTGGTCCTTTACCGTATGCTGGAGAGCGGGTTCATTACAGAAGAAGAGTATGAGAGAGGGCTAAATGAATCGGACGAGCTGCATCAATGGATTCGCCCAAATCGTTGGGATGAGCCTGACATTCATACTCATTTTGCTGACTTTGTAAAAGATGAAGTGATAAAAGCGCTTGTCGATGAGGGATTTACCATCGATGAAGCTATTGAAGCCCTTTATTCCGGTGGGCTTCACATTTATAGCACACTTGATCTTGAGGTGCAGCAAATCATGGAAGAGGAGTTTCATCGATCGGAAAATTTTCCTGACTCGTTAAGAGATGAAGAGGGAAATCTTCTGAGGGATGAACAGGGAAATGTTCAACCCCAAGGGGCAATGGTCATTTCTGATCCGCAATCCGGGGAAGTCCTTGGATTTTTGGGAGGAAGAAAAACCACAGGAAGAAAAATCTTTAATCGAGCCATCGGTGAAGGCCGCCCTCCCGGATCCAGTATCAAGCCACTTGCTGCCTTTCTCCCCGCTCTAAACGAAAATCACACTCCTGCCAGTGTGATCGATGATCTTCCGATCTATTATGATTTTCATAACCCTGACCGGAGACATCCGACGAATGTGGGGAATACCGGGTATTTTGGATTGATTAATTTAAGGGAGGCTCTTTCGGTTTCCAGTAATGTTTCTGCAACTCTTTTGTTGGATGAGTTATCCCCTACGATGGAGGGATCCGTTAATGTAATGAGAAGTTATCTGAATGCCTTTGGAATTACTCTTGACGATTATAATTATTCTTCAGTTCTGGGGACTGGGAACGTGTCTCCCTATGATATGACCCGTGCGTATAATGTAATTGCAAATAAAGGATTGTATCAGGATCTCCTGGTTTTTACAAAAATTGAAGACTCTTATGGTGAAGAAATCATCACAGTGGAGCAGGAGCCCCGTTCAGTTGTCAGCGAAGGGGCAGCTTACCTTATGACAGATATGATGAAGTATGCCGTCACTCCAGGAAATCAAGGCTTCGGATGGCAGTCCATTATCCGACCGGGAAATAAAGGAATCCCTGTCGCAGGGAAAACCGGAACTTCCCAGGATCAAAGGGATCTTTGGTTTGCAGGATTTACACCCTATTATTCAGGTTCTCTTTGGATTGGTCATGATAATAATGATTCTGTAGGAGTCAGCAGCGGAGTTGCTGCAGAATTATGGTCTGAAATCATGAAGAGAATCCATGATATAAAAGCCTATCAGGACAAAGAATTTGATCGACCGGAAGAGATCATTGAAATGGAAGTTTGCCGTATTTCCGGATTATTGCCCACATCACTTTGTGAACGGGACCCAAGAGGGAGTCAGGTAGTAACGGAGCTTTTTATTCGGGGAACCCAGCCGCGAAGAGTTTGTGATCGGCATGTGGCGGTGAGAGTAAATGAGCGAACCGGACGAGCTGCAAGATGGTTTACTTTTCCCTTCAGGGTGAGAGAAGAAATCTATTTTGTCCGTCCTGAGCCCTACAATCCTGAAGAACATGATGGAATTAAACCCAGAGATTATGAGTACCAGTTACCGGAGCATCTTAATTGAAAGGAAGTAGGATATTGGATATAAAAAAAGAAACCTGTGAAGCCCTTATGCCTCAGGGTGAGTTAAATTCACCGGATGAAATTGAAAACAGTATTATAACAAAATATCGCAAAAAGTTCTGGACGAAATTCATCAAAGCAATCAAAGAGTACAAACTCATTGAACAGGGCGATAAAATTGCAGTCGCAATTTCCGGTGGGAAAGACAGCCTTCTTATGGCAAAACTTTTTCAGGAGTTACAGCGCCACGGTATCGCAAACTTCGATGTGGAGTTTATTGCCATGGACCCCGGATATCATCCCGGAATTAAGGAATTACTGATGAAAAACTGCAATCACCTCAAAATTCCTATCCATCTCTTTGAGTATAAAGTATTTGAGATCGCTGAGAAAAAAGCGAAAGACTATCCCTGCTATATTTGTGCAAAGATGAGAAGAGGAGCACTCTATGGAAAGGCCAAGGAGTTGGGATGTAACAAAGTGGCATTGGGACATCATTACAATGATGTGATTGAGACGACGATGCTGAATCTTTTTTATACCGGGAACTTTAAAACCATGCTTCCAAAACTGAAAGCACAAAACTTTGAAGGCATGGAACTGATTCGGCCCCTTTATTTAATTGTGGAAAAAGATATTCTTCAATTTACTGAAGAGCATGGGATTTGGCCCCTTAATTGTGCTTGCATGGTCGCATCGAAAAAAACCGGAAGCAAAAGAGAAGAAATGAAGGAATACATTGATGAGATCAAGGAGCGATTCCCCTATGTGGACCGTATGATCTTTCGGGCAGGTCATAATGTAAATATGGATTGCATCATCGGGTGGCAAAAAAATGGAGAGAAACACACTTATCTTGATGAGTATCATGAAGATGAATAAATACAGAATCAAATCCGTTTTCAGGATAGAATTTTAATAACCAGTAATTTACAGCAATGAAACCTATCTTCTCTATAATCCGTAAATAAGGATAATACGGAATTATATATAGAGATGGGGGATACTGATGCATATTCGTTGTTTGAAGGAATCGGATATGAAGGAAGCGGTTAAATTAAAGATCCAATGCTGGACGGAGGAGCTTGCGGGTGAGGCAGAGAACTCTCTATCTTTGATGAAAGAGCTCCCTTTCTGGATTAATTGGATGAACACTGAAAAGCAGCATAAGGATATTCGAATGCTGATTGGAGCATATGAAGGGGATACGATGATGGGTGTCGCCTTCGCAAGTTTAGCTGAAGAAGAGGATCTTCCTGAAAAAGGCATTGAACTTAACGGATTATGGGTGAAACCGATCTATCGAGGACGAGGAGTAGCCTACAGTTTGATAAAAGTCATTTTGGACTTTTATCAGGAACAGGGGATGGAAAAGATTGTGATTTACAATCTTCATCATTCCCCATCCAATGGATTCTACAAAAAGCTTGGCGCAAAGGTAATGAGAGAAGACCTGCAAATGGATGGAAAATTAAGAGTGGACGTGTTTGTTGGAGAAATTATGGAAATGCTTATGCGGATCAATCACTACAAAAAATGAATGGAGGTATCCAAATGGAAAAAAGAAGTATCGAATCAAAAAATGCGGTTGCAATAGGACCCTACTCCCATGCTGTGGAAATCGACGGATTTGTTTATTTTTCTGGACAAACACCGATTGATCCTGAAACCGGTAAATTGGTTGAAGAGGATATCACTATACAGACCCGTCAATGTTTTTCGAATCTTTTCAATGTCCTGGAAAGTGCAGGACTGAAAAAAGAACATATTATTAAGGTTAACGTCTATCTCCGCCATATGAAACATTTCAGTGAAATGAACGAAGTGTATAAGAACCAGTTTAATGAGCCCTATCCTGCAAGAACGACGATTGGAGTTGCTGAACTTCCGTTGGACGCTTTAGTGGAGATTGAAATGATTGCAAAAAAATAATACTAAAATGCTGAAAAGTTATTTTTCTGATCGTAAACTGTCCTTTACTGTTTGGACAGTTTTTTTATGAACAGATTAAAGCATACTAAAATGGTATGATATAATTTGAAAATACATAGTTGACAGTTGAGAAGCATTCCATTACAATGGTTAAGAAATATAATTAATTCCGATAAGAATACATGGGAATAGCGAGGTGATGAAATGCTGGAATTGAATAAAGTGACAAAATACTACAAGAATGAGAAAGTTTTGGATGAGATCACCATGACAATCAAAGAAGGTGAATTTGTTTCACTGCTCGGTCCATCAGGTTGCGGGAAATCAACTCTTGTGCATATTATTTCAGGTCTGAATCAGGCAAGTGATGGTGAAGTCTCAATGGATGGAAGAAAAATCACACGACCTTCAACTGATCGAATCATGGTCTTTCAAAGCAATGGCCTGTTCCCATGGTTAACCGTGGAACAGAATGTTGCCTTCGGTAAAAAGGATAATGGGAATAAAATTTCCAAAGATGAAGTGAAAAAACTTCTGAAAATGATCAGGCTGACCTCTTATCGTCACAAATATCCTCATCAGCTATCAGGGGGAATGAAGCAGAGAGTTTCGATTGCAAGAAGCCTTGCAATGGACCCTCAACTCTTACTGATGGATGAACCATTTTCAGCCTTGGATGAGCAAACGAAAAATGAACTGCATGACGAGCTGCAGAAAATATGGATGGAAACCGGAAAAACAATTATTTTTGTCACACATAATATTCGGGAAGCAGTTAAACTGTCGGATCGTGTTCTTGTGATGGGAAATGATCCGGGACGAATTATCTGCGATGTGAGAATTAGTGAACCTCATCCGAGGAGTCATGCAGATCAAAATCTTGTTGCATTGGAAAGCTCGATTCTCAGACTACTGGAGAAAGAAATCCGCAAGCAGAAAGAAGGGGAGGAACTACATGGGACGCTGGATGAAAAGAAGTCTATTTTTAATGGCTCTATTACTTCTTTGGCAAGGACTCTATTTTATAAGAATATGGCCTGAGTTTATGTTTCCAAGTCCTTTCATGGTTTTTAACACATTAGTAAATGGATTCGGACAAGGAAACTACACAATGGCAATGCTTAATAGTTTTCGGCGTTTATTGATCGGCTTCGGTATCGCAATTACACTGGGAGTTTTCATAGGAGTTTTGATGGGACGTTTCAAATCCATTGATGAAACCTTCGGAGGACTAATACTGTCACTGCAATCAGTACCAAGTGTTGTTTGGCTTCCACTTGCTCTGTTATGGTTCAGCATGGGTGAATCGGCAATGATTTTTGTTGTTGTGATCGGCGGTCTGTGGAATATGATCATGAGCACAACGGCTGGGATTAAAGGAGTTGATCCGTTATTGATCCAAAGTGGTATTAACCTGGGCTATACTGGGTTCTCTCTTTTTCGAAAAGTTATATTACCTGCTGCTGTTCCCCACATCATTACCGGTGTACGAATGGCATGGGCATTTTGCTGGAGAGCCTTAATGGCTGCAGAGATAATTGGAACAGGCCAAGGCTTAGGACAGGTATTGATGTGGGGAAGAGATATGGGAAACATGTCCACGGTCTTGGCAGTGATGTTCATCATTGCTGGAACAGGAATCATTTCTGATGGAATCGTATTTAAAAAGATTGAAAAAGAAGTGTACCGGCGGTGGGGGCTTTTAGAAACAGCCTTTTAATACATTAAAAAAAGACCAGCTATAAAAAGTCAACCCTAAACAATTAAGGAGGGTCTTAAATGAACTTATTGCGAACAAAATCAAGAAAATTCGGAGCGCTAATTATTGTAATATTGATCTCCTTCGTAATTACAGGATGCACGATCTATGGAGATAAAGAAAACCATGTAAGTATTGGATACTTCCCGAATTTATCACATGCAGGTGGAATCGTTGGGATGAGTGAAGGAATTTATGAAGTAGCTCTTGAGGGATATGACCTTGGAGAAGTTACATTTCCCAACGGATCATTATTTATGGATGCACTTTCCACCGGGCAAATTGATATCGGATTTGTAGGGCCGGGACCTGTACTAAACCGTTATCTGCAGGGGGGAGAAGTTGTGGTTATTGGAAATTCTACAATTGGAGAAAACGTTCTTGTACTTCGAAATGATATTCAATACAATGATCCCAGGGATTTGGAAGGGCTGACAATCGCTACAGCTTCAACAGGGTGCACCCATGACTTGTTACTTCGCAAAATGCTTGAAGAAAATGGGATGGCTGTTGAAGAAAATGGCGGGACTGTTAAAAGAATCCCCCAAAGACCTGCAACAAGCATTGGGATGCTCCAGCAAAAGCAGATTGACGGTGCTCTTGTTTCCGAACCATGGGCGAGTATGATGGAAGAAGAGGGTGTGGGGAGTGTTGTTGTCGAGTTTGATGAATTGCCCTGGAATGGACAGGTCCCGGCAACAGTGATTGTCACAAGAAAAGATTTTCTTGATGAGAATCCTGAATTTGTCAAAGCATTTTTAGAAGCCCATAAAAAAACCCTCTTCTTTATTCAAGAAGAGGAAGAGAAAACGATTAAAATCTTGCAACGTGAAATTCAGCGGATAACTGATCAGGAGCTATCTGAAAGTGTGATCCGTAAATCATTGGAGAGAGTCACTTTCACCACTGAACTGAATCGATCTGTTGTGAAGGAGTTTGCAGAGCTTTTGATTGAGTTAGGATTTGTTGAATCAGATCGGTCAATACAAGGGATATTTGCTGATGATCTTTAGAGATTATGAATAATTTAATGAGTAAGTTTTATGAATTCAATGAAGAAGGTATAATATAAAAATCAGCACTGCTGCAATAGGACAAGTATAAAGTAATGGATGGTACTTCATTCTGTGAAATAATGAAAACTCGCTGAAGCGATCATTGAGGATGGCCTTTCGGTCGGCTAATTGAGAATAACCTGATGCGAAAAAGTTTGAGCCGATCATGATCCCTAAGACTCCGCCGAATAGTCCATCCATTGCTCCGCTGCCTACTGCTCCTGCAATTGTACCGGGACAATACCCGAGAAGAGCAAATCCGACACCGAAGAGTAAGCCCCCGATAATGGAATTTTTAATTGAACCCGGTTTTGGTTGAATTTTGATGATTTTTCTGGGAAGTAAAAAGCTGATTCCCAGCATTGTGACAATCACTGCGGAAAGCATAATTCGAACCACAGTAAAGTCTTCCAGGAGTAGTTGATTAAGAATAATGTTGTAATTTGTTACTCCCCCACGATGAAGCAAAAATCCGAAAATTATGCCAATGAGGAGTCCCAATCCTCTTTGCAGATTCTTGTTTGAATGAATGTATTCCATAGTACCGTACTCCTTTCTTCGGTATGCATTATAATCCGTAAACAAGGAAAGCTGTAATGATTCCACCAATAAAGAATGAAGCAGCGGCAATCATGCTTGTCAAGGAAAGTTGGCTGACACCACTGATTCCATGACCGCTTGTACAGCCTCCTGCCCATCGGGATCCCACTCCTATAAATATTCCTCCGATTACGGCAATGATAAATCGAGGCAACCATTGGGAAGAAAATTGGCTTTCCCATAGGGAAGGGATAAACTGAAATGCAAAAGTACCGGATAAGACAGCGGAAAAAAATGATCCGAAAACAATACCGATAATTAGCATGACCCCCCAATCAATTTCCGGGGTCTTTTTTTTGTAGTAAGGATTTTCCAACACTTTATCTCCCTGAACCATTTTTCGAATAAGCCCGCTTATCTTAAGGTAGGAAGTAGATGCAGCCAAAGGATTGTCAGAAATATACAGAGCGAAGAGGTTTAGCAATCCGATCACCCCCCCGGCAACATATGGAGACCATAAAGGCTCATATCCATTCATAGTAATCCTCCTTTCAAAAGAATAAAAGATACATCATTCCAATCAGAATAACTAAAAAAAGTAAAGTCATGAGTCCGCCCGCTTTAATGTAATCGATAGTCCGATAATTGCCCGGAGCCATTGTGAAGGCATTCACAGGATGTGTCGGAAGTAAGAAGGAGTTATCCGTGGATAATGCAACCAAAAGCGCTAAGCCACGTGGATCAATTCCAAAGTTCTCTCCAATAATGAGAACAAGTGGAACTAACAATACGGTTGCAGCGACGTTCGACATAAAGAGAGAAAAAATCGTGCCTAGTAGAGCAATCATCAAAATAATAGGGAAATGTCCCAGTTCTCCGACAAAGGAGATTAATACTTTGGCAGTGAGTTCTGCAGCTCCGGTTTTTTCAAAAGCAATGCCTAGAGGAATCAGACCTGCCAATAAAAACACGGTTTTCCAACCCACAGCATCATAGATTTCATTGACGGGAACAACCTTTGATAAGATCATAAGAATAGCACCGGTTAAAAAACTCAAAGGAAGGGAAAACCCCAAAACAACCAAAGCAAATGCCGTGGCAACACAGAATAAAGCTCGTTTCTTAGTATTCTTAGAAGGGTGATCGCCGGATTTTACTTCCGTAATCAGAATAAAATCTCTGGAAGATTTCATCTTTCGGAGGTCTTGCCATCGTCCGAAAACCACCATTTCCAAACCGGCATACATCGGCTCGTCAAGAAGATCCGTTCGATCCCCCTTGCTATGAATATAGGCTAAGGGTTCAACTTTGTAATTTTTTCTTAATGCAATTTCTTTTAAGGTTTTCCCGATCACACTGGACCTCGGAGGAATGATAATTTCAGCGAAACCTGCAAAAGATTCATTTTCCAAATCAGAAAATACTTGTATCTCAGAGTGGGAGTTTAGTTCATATGCTTCTAGAAAAGATTGAACTTGGTGATTCTCCCCAAGCAGAGCCAAGGTTTGACCTTCCTGGAAAATCGTTTTTCTCCAAGGAACATAGGTTTTGCTTCCATCTTTTTCAAGGGCGATGATATGAAGGGAATAGGATTTCCACAAATCAAGTTCTTCAATGCTTTTGCCGATCATCTTATGTCCCTGAGGAACTGTGACTTCGATTAAATCCTGAGGAAGATCATAATGCTCCTGAAGATCAATAAAGCCAGGATCTTCATCGTTTTGCTTGCGATCCGGAAGAATTGTATTTCCAAAAAAGTAGAAAAGCCCAATGCCACCCAGAAGAAGGGCAAGTCCAATCGGGGTCACACTGAAAAGATGATAGCCGGTGTGTCCCGCATCACCTAAAAGGTCATTCAAGACAATTAAGGGTCCGGAAGCAACCATTGTAAGAGTACCTCCTAAAATTGCAGCAAAACCCATAGGCATAATCAATCGGCTTGGCGAGATGCCTGCTTTTTTACTGATTCTTCTAAGAGCAGGCAAGAAGAGTGCAGCTGCACCAATGTTTTGCATAAATGCTGAAATTACTCCGACAGTTCCTGAAACCGTCACGAGAATCTGTTTTTCCTCAGAGCCCGCCTTTTCACTGATCATATCAGCAAGGGATACCATCAAGCCTGATCGATCCACACCATACCCGAGAATCATTACTCCGATAATGGCCATGACCGCATTTGATGAAAAACCGGAAAAGGTTTCATCGATTGATAAAATTCCTGTCCATGCCAACAAAAGCATAACAATAATCGCAACGATGTCCGTTCGAAGTTTATCCGTTACAAAGAGTGTCACAGCTATGGCAAGGACACCATAGGTGATAAGTATATCCTGGGTCAATGAAATCCCCCCTTAATTAATTGCTAAGACGAACACCTGCAATGATTTAAATCAAAGGCTTTAGTGTTAAAACGCCACCTGCGATAACACGACCGTCATATCCATGATTTTTAAGGTAGGCTGCAGCCGTAGTGGAACGATCGCCCGATCCACAAAGTATGAAAATGGGGTGATCTTTATTGAGTGAGTTGATTTCTTTGTATAGTATTTGGAGAGGAATATTCACCAAGTTTTTATCCGGATCATCTTCCTCCAGATCTTCGGGAGTTCGAATATCCAATAAGGTGTATTCATCTTCAAGTTTTAGAAAATCATGAGCCGTAATTGTCGGAAGTGTTTCCAGGTTCTTTCCTTCTGCCAGCCACTGTTCTGTTCCTTGAGGCAAGAATCCGATGATATTATCAAAGCCGATACGTTTACAGTACCAGTAAAGTGTCTCTAAAGTATCTCGATCTTTTGACTCGGTAATTAATACCAAAGGTACATCAGCTTCAAAGAGGGTTCCTAAATAGGAGGATAAGTTTTTTTTGCTGATAAAGACAGAACCCGGAATATGTCCGCCGAAATAGGCTTCCTTTGATCGACAGTCAAGAAGGAGATAATCATCTTTCAAATCGGATATCTGCATTGGTGTAAGTTGAACCTGATTGCCTAAGAAAGGAGCTCCTTGAATATTTCGGATTTCCATATTTTCGAAATAGCGAGGCTTAATTCTCATCCGCCCGAAAGATTTGATGAATTCTTCCCTGGTCGATATCTGCAGTTCCGGGTTGAAAACTTTTTCATATCCCAAAGTAGTAAAGGGGCGATCCTCCATCATCTCACCACAGGCAGACCCTGCACCGTGAGCCGGGAAAACAAGAGTGTCTTCGCCTAAGGGCATTAGCTTGTTGAATACACTGTCATACAGGAGACCTGTCATTTTATCCAGGTTCTCTTCTCCGTAAAAGTCAGTACGACCTAAATCTCCCATAAAAAGGCAATCTCCCGTAAATACCATATAAGGTTCAGAACGATTACTTTCATAAAGAACGTAACTTAAGTGACCCAGCGTATGTCCTGGGGTATGAAGAGCCTGAATTCGAAGGTTGCCAATATGGAATTCATCTCCATCAAAGATCCTTTCCCCATAGACATGTCCCAGGTCTTCATGTCCCGACAAATAAACAGAAGCTCCTGTTATTTCCGCAAGTTCCATTGATCCGATGATGTAATCTTCGTTTCTGTGGGTTTCAAATATATGAGTAATTTTCAACCCTTCTTTACGCGCACATTCCAAATATACTTCAATATCCCGTCTTGGATCGATAACAGCAGCCTTTCCGCCTTCTCCCACGAAATAAGAGTAGTGTGCCAAGCCTTCGCTCTCAATTTGCTTAAAATACATCATGATTCCTCCTCAGAATAGTTTGTTAAAATAAGACTTAAGTTTTTAAATACCCATAAATAAGTGGAGTTAATCGAAAAAATGAAACTCATCTTCTTTACGCATAGGTTCTCAGAAGGTTACGCAAAGAATTTGTGAATCGTTGATTGTCTATTTTCTGCCGTTTTTTAATTTTTTCATAGTGTTTGTTTTTTAAACGCTCCATTTTTTTCACATGGCGACCATGCAGGAGAAAATCCGCTTCTTCTTTCTTTAGAATCTTTCCATCCTGGTCAATGGGAACTCCATTCTTTGAAAGCACCAACGCACTTAATCCTCCATCTTGAGTAACAACAAGATCCCCTTTTTTCATATGGGTAAAAATATAAAAGTCCGCAGCATCACGTGAGCTCTCGACCGTTATGATTTCAACCTCGTCCATGGATAGTTCAACACTGGAATTTTTAACAATCACAACGGGGATCTCAAATTCTTGAGCAACCCTTACAGCTTCTTTTACAACGGGGCACCCATCTGCATCAATCCAGATTTTCATAATATAACCATCCTTTCCTTTCGAAAATAAGTTAAATATAGTATATCATAAGGCAATTTTTCACCACTCAGTATGTATAAGTATAGTTCAAATGGATTTGCAGAGCATTGCAATTTCAGTTGAATAAAATCGAAAGATGTGGAAGCGAAGAAATGAATAAAGGAGGGGAAATTGATTTTCATCATTTAAAGAAAAGAATCGATGGAATTCTTGACGAAAAAATCATTATAATTGCAGAGGGGAGGGGAGGGGGATGAAGAGAACTCAAGCATTAACGAGAGAACATGTTCTGGGAAATAAGCGGGAAATCAATTAAAAGTAGAGCAAATTACAATAGTGAATTTGACAAGAATTAGATTCCCTGTTACAATATTAAATACCCCCCCACCCTATACATTTAAATTGAAAAGGAGTGACATCATGATAGGTCTTTATGTAATTACAGGTCTTGCATTTACAATATCATTTTTTATTGACAGGGAAAAAACAAAAAAAGCGGTTAAAATAGCCTGGAAGAAATTTTCGAAAATTCTTCCAGGCTACTTGAAGATTCTTATGATTCTTTCGATTGTTTTGTTAGTCCCAAATGAATTGATCGCTCAATATCTTGGAGAAAGCTCTTCCTTTCTGGGCATATTTTTAGGTGGAGTCTTTGGCTCAATCACAATGATGCCTGGCTTTATTGCGTACCCCTTGGCAGGAGTTTTTCTGGAACAGGGTGTGAGCAGGATGGTTATCGCATCATTTGTAACAACTCTTATGATGGTCGGCGTAGCAACCTATCCTGTAGAAAAACAATACTTCGGTAAATCTTCAACAATTATTAGAAATGTCGTCGCTTTTGGAATAGCAATGATTATTGCAATTGGAATGGGAATCTTTTACGGGGAGTTGATATAAATGGACAAAAATAAACAAAGTTATTTGCTTTTTGGAGTATTTTCAGCTATGATCGGGATATCATTCTTAACAGATTTTTCATTAGGAGTTCGGATAGGAGAAAACTTCTGGATTTTCGCATGGGATATGCTGAGAATCTTACCGCCGGCCTTCTTACTGATCGGGATTTTTGAAGTCTGGGCAAACAGAAAAACAATCGAAGCAAATTTCGGAAGTGTGTCAGGACCCAAAAGATACATTTACGCCATTTTGTTAGCTGCTACCACTGTAGGTGGAACCTTTGTTGCATTTCCTGTGGCAAATTCCTTATATCATAAGGGTGCTGACTATAATTCAATCTTCACTTATGTTACAGCTGCGTCCCTCGTGATGATCCCCATGAGTATTATGGAAGCATCAATCCTTGGAATCGGATTTACGGCATTGCGGCTTGGCATTTCACTTCCATTAGTGATTATAAGCTCAGCGCTACTGGGTATCTATTTTAAAAATCGGAGTTATGTTCTTCCAAAGGAAGCAACCGGCTAACTTACGGCAGAGGGAATTCTTTTCATAAGGAGAGATATTCATGCTCTATCAACAGGATTGGCTTATGAGGCAAATTGAATATTACATTCAACTCCTTGCCCGATTTATTTTTCGTCGGGAACGAGTGTATTATGAAATCAAAAATACATCAGAAAGTGCTCTTAGCGATTGGTTGTACAGGGAAGTGTTTGCACTTCTTGCAGAAGGAAAGATTAATGAAGCGGAAAACCTGATATTTCATCATCTGGATCAAAATAAAAGGGACATCCTCGTTATTGCAATCGAATTTTATACGCGCTTAAATCGACATAATGAAGAAGAACTGGAGAAAAATAACTTTTCAAGAGAGGAAATACAGCAAGGGTTAATTGATGTAATGAAATATTACAATTTGGAGCATCTGCTAAATTTATAAAGATCAAATCGGCCAATGACCGATTTGATCTTATTTTTTAGGAAGTTAAGAAGCTTAGGGTATGATTACAATGACATTTTCACTGAAAATAGTAAACGAGCAGTTCAATAGGCGAATCGTATATGTCTTATTTTTCATATAGCAGAACAGTATTTAATCCTTAAAACTCGGTTTTCAAAATATTGTTGCATTGTTCAATTCATAGTGATAAAATAAGCTTAATATTTTGAGATTGTTAAGAATATTACAACGATAAACATTCTCAAAATTTGCAATACCAAATTGATCTAAGGGGGAGTTTTATGAAAAAGTTTTTAGTTTTAGCACTAATCTTTGCAATGCTTTTTAGTTTTGTGGGATGTGGATCCGGAGACGACGACGCAAGTGATGATCCAAACGGCGACGAGGCTGTTGCTGATGTTGACGATGCTGATGAGGAAGATCCGTTAGCAGGCGACTTCAAAATTGGAATCATGACCGGTACGGTTTCACAAGGTGAGGAAGAGTTTCGAATGGCTGAACAAATGGCTGCGAAATATGGAGACAGAATTGTTACAGCTACCTATCCTGACCGATTTATGCAAGAGCAGGAAACCACCATCACTAATATGATGGCAATGGCAGACGACCCTGATGTAAAAGCAATTGTTATGGTTCAAGCAGTGCCCGGTGCTGCAGCGGCAGTTGACCGAGTTCGAGAAGTTCGTCCTGATATGCTGTTCATTCTTGGTTCACCCCAGGAAGATCAAGATGTAATTTCCACTCGTGGAGACATTGTTCTCAATACCGATGATCTTGGTCGTGGAGAGCAAATTGCACAGCATGCACATAGTATGGGAGCAGAAGTCTTAGTACATTACTCATTCCCAAGACATATGTCAATCGAATTCCTTGCAGTAAGAAGAGATCGAATGAAAGCGGAAGCAGAGCGACTGGGAATGCTGTTCGTTGAAGAAGATGCTCCTGACCCAACCGGTGACGCTGGAGTTCCGGGAACACAGCAGTTTATTACTGAAGATGTTCCAAGAAAAATTGCAGAATATGGTACAGAAACAGCCGTATTTGCAACGAACTGTTCTATGATGGAACCATTGATTCGTCAAACAATCAATAATGGCGGAATCTTTCCTGTACAGTGTTGTCCATCACCTTACCACGCAATGCCTGCAGCACTTGGACTTTCTGTGCCTGCAGATAAGCAGGGAGACTTAGCCTATATTATTTCTGAAATTGACAAGAAGGTTGTAGAAATGGGTGCAGCAGGACGGGTTGCAACATGGCCAGTTCCAGTTAATATGATGTTTATCGAAGCCGGCGTTGAGTATGCTATTGCTTACCTTGAGGGTGAAACCGACGGACGGGTGGATGCTCCTAAGCTTCAAGCGATCATGGAAGAAATTGCTCAAAGCAGCGTTGAATTATCATTATATGGTGATACAGACAACTACTTCTTATACTTGTCTGACCACATTATCTTTGGTGAAGATATCTAGTAGTATTTAATCTAGTGAATGGTTATGGGGTCCTTTTTAGGACCCCTGAATCATAAAAGTGAATAAAGGTTGCTTTAAGCGGCCTTTGTTTTTTAGTGGAAAAAACCTGTAAGGGGGGACTCTTAATTGGAGACAGCAAATTTTGTTTTACAGATGAAGGGGATCGGCAAAGAATACTACGGTACCCGTGTATTGGAAAACATTAATATTAACCTGGCACCCGGTGAGATCCATGCAGTTTTAGGAGAAAACGGGGCGGGGAAATCCACACTGATGAATATTCTCTTTGGAATGTCAGTTATACATAGCACAGGAGGATTTGAAGGAGAAGTTTTAATTAATGGAGAATCAGCGAATATAAAATCTCCGGTAGAAGCAATGGAAGCGGGAATCGGTATGGTCCATCAAGAATTTATGTTAATTCCCGAATATACAATTACTGAGAATATTAAACTGAACAGAGAAATCACTAAACCCAATATTTTCAGTCGATTAATCAGTAATAAACTGGAGACTTTGGACCGCATAGAAATGAACAAGGACGCCAAAAAGGCGTTAAAAACTTTGGACCTTAATATCGAAGAGTGGATCAAAATTGCAGGCTTGCCTGTTGGATATATGCAGTTTGTAGAGATTGCACGTGAAATTGACAAGAGCAATCTGAAAGTTCTGGTGTTTGACGAACCAACGGCAGTACTAACTGAAAGTGAGGCAAGTAATTTATTAGACGCGATGCGGACCATTTCATCAAAAGGGATTGCCATTTTATTTATTACGCATCGATTGGATGAAGTCATGGAGGTTGCTGACAATATGACTGTTCTTCGGGATGGAAAATTAGTCGGTGTGCGTAAGAAAGAAGAGACCAGCATAGATGAGTTGGCAGAAATGATGGTTGGAAGAAAAATCAATAAAGTTGAAAAAGGCACAAATACCATTGATGAATCAGTCTATAAATTAGAGTTGAAGAATTTTTCTGTAGACATGCCGGGTGAGAAAATAAAAGGAATGGATTTGAAGGTTCGAAAAGGAGAAATTATTGGGATAGGAGGATTAGCAGGGCAAGGAAAGATTGGAGTTGCCAATGGTGTTGCCGGATTATATCCCTCAAAAGGAGAAGTTTTGATCGATGGAACACCTCTGCCCTTAAATAATCCAAAAGAATCCATAAATAGAAGAATTGCTTTTGTATCGGAAGATCGTCGGGCCGTAGGTTTGCTCCTTGATATCGGAATCGACATGAACATCGCCGTGACAGCGATGCAGAATAAGGGAGGATTTCTAAAGCATTATGGTATATTCAGTCAACAGGATACGAAGGCAATTAAAGAACATGCTGAAAAAATGAGAAAAGAACTGGACATACGATGTACCGGAGTGGATCAGCCGACACGACGTCTTAGTGGAGGGAATCAACAAAAAGTCTGTATTGCCAGAGCCCTTACACTGGAGCCGGAGATCCTGTTTGTGTCAGAACCGACACGTGGAATTGATGTTGGTGCTAAAAAACTTGTATTGGATACGTTAGTGAAGCTAAACCAGGAAAAAGGAATGACGATTGTGATGACGTCCAGTGAGCTTGGAGAGTTGCGCTCAGTCTGTGATCGGATTGCAATAATTAATGAAGGAAAATTGGAAGGAATCTTAAGTCCTGATGACAGCGATAAGGATTACGGATTGATGATGGCAGGAAATTATAGTAAAAAGGCCAACTCCGGAGGTGAAGTGGAATGACAGAAAAAGCCATGAGTTTCAGCACAGCATGGAAGTCTTTTTACGCAAAAGCAGGTTTGCCACGTATTGTGATTGGAGTATTTTTTATCTTCTTAAACATCGTATCGATTGTTATAGGAATCTCCTTCGGCTCATTGATGACCGACGTGATCATTCGAGCTTTAATGAACATGATTTTAGTTCTTGCGATGGTTCCGGGAATTCGAAGCGGGATCGGATTGAATTTCGGCTTACCTTTAGGAATTCTATGCGGACTTTTGGGTGGAGTAATCAGTATAGAGCTGGATTTTACCGGGGCAATGGGATTCTTGATGGCAATTCTCATAGCAATTCCTTTTGCAATTATTGTCGGGATTGCCTACGGATGGCTGCTGAATCGAGTTAAAGGATCAGAGATGATGGTTGCTACCTATGTTGGATTTTCAGCTGTTTCATTAATGAGTATCGGTTGGATGCTCCTTCCATTGAATGCACCTGAAATGGCGTGGCCAATGGGGATGGGTGTAAGAACAACGATTTCTCTTGAAGGTCGCTTTAATCATATTTTAAATGACTTCTGGAGATTTCCCACAGGAGACATGGACTTGTCATTCGGAGGATTTGAGATTCCTACAGGACTTATCCTGTTTGTTTCATTCATGCTTTTTGTCATGTGGGTCATTAATCGAAGCAAGATGGGAATTGCCATGAAAACAGTGGGAGCGAATCCAAAGTTTGCTACAGCCTCCGGACTAAATGTAAACTTCTATCGGATGTTCGGTACCGTTCTATCCACGGTTTTCGGAGCGATCGGAATCTTGGTGTACGCTCAAAGCTTTGGTTTTTTACAGTTGTATCTGGCACCGATGTTTATGGGATTTGCTGCAGTCGCTGGAGTATTGATCGGCGGAGCCAACGTCCGCGATGCAAACATTTCCCATGTAATTATTGGAACCTTTCTATTTCAAGGTCTACTAGTAATTGCCTTGCCTGTAGCCAATAATATTATGACTCTTGGAAGCTTAGCAGAAATCACACGATTAGTTGTGAGTAACGGGATCATCCTTTACGCCCTCACACAAGTAACGGGAGGTGACTAAAATGGAAAACAACGTAACAATTGATCGAGGGATTCTTGATCGTAAAACGAAAATCAAGCGATTTTTTGTCAAAAACATGGTAACAATTATGTTTATCATTCTTAGTTATATCGGTTTTCATTACTCAGGGTTGTCAGTTCCATTTTTCATGAGTGAGTTAATCACTCGATTTGCGAGAAATGGATTTTTAGTACTCGCTCTTATCATTCCGGTTATGGCCGGAATGGGTTTGAACTTTGCAATCGTTTTAGGTGCGATGGCAGGCCAAATGGGGATCATTATGGTAGTTCACTGGGGAATTACTGGTGTGCCCGGGGTCTTACTCTGCGTTCTGCTCTCAACTCCCTTAGCGATAATCTTCGGCTTTCTTACAGGAAAGCTTCTCAATAAGACAAAAGGGCAGGAAATGATCACCAGTCTAATTCTGGGCTTCTTTGCGAATGGGATCTATCAATTCATATTTCTAATTCTTGTAGGATCTGTGATTCCTATGGTAAATGAAGAGATGATATTAAGTTCGGGAGTGGGTCTGAGGGTTACAATTGCACTGAACGACACGATTCGTTATGCCCTAGATGATGTATGGAGATTTTCTTTTATCCATACAGTGTTGATTGCAACGATAATTTTTCTGATTATCTATGCAGTGAAGCTCTATAAAATGAAAAAAGGAGAAACAGCAGATGCTCCTACGGATAAATCAAAAACTTACTTTAACCTGGGCGTCGTTGTTGCACTTTTAGCGGTAACTTTAGGAGTAATGTTCTCTGAATCTAGAATAAACGATTTACAGGTGCCTATGATTACATTTGCCATTATCGGTGTCCTCTGTTTATTCACTTATTTCTTGTCGAAGACAAAACTAGGTCAAGATCTTCGCACGGTCGGACAGGATCGTCATATTGCAAAGGTTTCAGGAATCAATTCCGATGGAATCAGGGTTCTTGCTATCGTTCTTTCCACCCTCTTGGCTGCATATGGCCAAATTATCTATCTTCAAAACCTAGGAACATTAAGTACCTATGGTAGTCATGAGCAGGTTGGGATGTTCGCGATCGCAGCTCTGTTAATCGGTGGAGCATCGGTTACGAAAGCGACGATCGGTCAAGCAGTTCTTGGAACAATCCTCTTCCATACATTGTTTATCGTATCACCATTAGCCGGAAGAAATCTTTTCGGTGATGCACAACTGGGTGAATACTTCAGAGCATTTGTTGCTTATGGAGTAATCGGTTTGTCTTTAGCAATGCACGCTTGGAAAAAATACCTGCAATCCAAAGATGAACTGGGTATGTAGTGATCCATAGTATAAAAGTATAATGAAATCCCCATCGGGACCCTTGTGCGAAGAGGTCTGATGGGGATTTTTTCTTTCATCTCAATTTTTACAGTATGATCAGCTTGAAGGATAGACATAGATCACATCAGGCCGATCGATTTCCTCGATGTATTCAATATGAATTAAAGGAGCGATATATTCAGTATTCGTCCATGGATCAAAGTATAAGACCTGTTCAATGGTTCCTATTACATGAATCCAGCTGTACTCTTCCCAATCCTCAACTCCTTCATAAGTGGTCAGCAGACCAATGGGAAGTGCATCAGCAGCACAGCATGTCACCAGCAATCTGGATATAATAAATGAGTTGGAGATTGCCTGGTCATGTGTTTGGAGATCGATAAAACCTGATATGCTCACCCTGGTCCCGGAATACTGCTCAAGATCATTTTTTACCTGTTTTAATGCACCGTCAAAATTTGTTTCGTCAATGACTAACACATCATCAGTAAGTAACAGCTCCACCGGATCCACATTCGAAGAAAAAATAAATGACTCATTGAGATGGTTAGCGGATGCAACAGTCGTACTTCTTCGCATAGTGATCGATTCGTCCAGACCTTGAGGTTCAAGAGCAAATCCGAAGAGCAAAGGGAGTATGAAGAGAAGATATCCTAGCCGAAGTTCTTTTGAGGATCGGCCGTTTATTAACACCAGAACTTGGTAAATTGCGAGAAAGAGAAAAACACTAAAAGATCCGATTGCAAATTTCACCATTTTCGGGTGTATGAAATGGAGAATTGAGCCACTGACAATCAGGTTGAGAAGATAGATACTGAATGCAACTAAGATTCCAAACCAAATCAATTCATTTATATTCCACTTTTTCATTCATACCACCTACAATCCTAGAAGATTTATAATGAGACCGATCATCAGACAGAAAAGAAAAACGATTCCTATAATACGAAGGACAAACTTTGTTTTAAATCCATCTAAAAGCATTAAAGTGTTTTTAACATCAATCATAGGACCGAAAATCATAAAAGCCATGATTGACCCCGGTGTAAACTGACCGATAAAACTACGAGCAATAAACGCATCAGCTTCTGCACAAAGTGAAAGCCCGTACGCTAATAACATCATGGTGATGACGGAAATAACAGGCCCTTGTCCGATCATTACCAGTAACTGTCGTGGCAGCATCGTTTGAATCATCCCTGACAGAAAAGCGCCAAGGATTAAAAAACGGCCCACTGAATACAGTTCACCACTCATATGGTCGACAATTTGGAGAGCTTTATCCTTAATAGATTTTACTGGACCGTGATGATCATGGGAACAACAGGAAGATTCGTGGTGATTTGAGTGGTCATGGTCATGAACTTCATGATGGTGATCGTGTCCACATCCGCAGGAAAGATCAACCTCCGGGTCATTCAGTTCACGTTCACCATTTTTATAGATCAGACCGATGATAAAGCCAATGAGAATAGCACCGACCAAGCCGATCCCACCCCGAAACAATACCACCCGAAGAGAACCTCCAAAGGCATAGTATGTGGATAATAAAACAATGGGATTCACGATGGCTACAGCCAGCATAAAAGTAATGGCAACAGAAAGAGGCATTCCTTTCTTTACGAGCCTTCGAGTGACCGGTACATTGGCACACTCACAAATCGGGAACATAAAACCCGAGATCGATGCAGCAAATAAGGCGAAATGAGAATTTTTTGGAATGATGCGGGTCAGCAACTCCTCTGACACAAAGACCTGTATCACTGAAGAGGCAAAGACTCCGATCATTACAAAAGGCATAGCTTCGAAAACAATACTGAGAAATATAGTACTGAATGTATGAAGATCTCCACGGGTGATCATGGTTGCGCCCTGATCAAAAAGACGGATCAGAAAAAGAACGATGACTAAAAAGATAGGATAAATAGCAAGTTTTACTTTATTGTTTTTCAATATGAACTCTGTCAACCGGTTCACTTCCTTTTGATTCAATTGGTTTTGTCATTGATTTTAAGTATTCTTTTTCCGCTTCAGTTAAAGAAGGAGAAAGCAGCTCATAGACTTTTTCATGGTATGAGTTGAGCCAGGACGTTTCATTGCTTGTTAAGAGAGAAGGATCCAGAGCGTCTAGTGAAAAGGGACAGTAGGTAAAGGTTTCAAAAGCATAAAAAACTCCTGAAGAATTTTCTTCGACTTTTTTCACTACTACAGTATTTTCCAGTCGAATTCCATATTTCTTCTCCCGATATACTCCGGGTTCTATCGTCAAGAACATGCTTTCTTCCAATGCCACCGAAGTTGAAAGAGGAGAAAGGCGCTGTGGTCCTTCGTGAACTCCAAGAAAACACCCAATACCGTGGCCTGTTCCGCATTTGTAATCAATTCCCTCTTGCCACAATGGTAAGCGGGCGATAACATCAAGGTTCGCCCCTGTGGTTCCTTTTAAAAACTTTGTTGTGGAGAGATTGATCAGGCCTTTAAGTACTAGAGTAAACTCCTTTTTCATCTCCTTGGTAATTTCTCCAACGGGAAATGTTCGGGTAATATCTGTTGTCCCTTGAAAATACTGGCCACCTGAATCTAAGAGGAAGAAATTTCCCTTTTCAAGGTAAGTGGGATTCTTGATGTCCGGTCGATAATGCATCATTGCTCCGTTTCCACCAAAGGCTGCGATCGTTGAAAAACTCGGCCCTACAAAATCATTTTGTTCTTTTCGGAATGTCTGGATTTTTTCTGCTGCTTCGACCTCGGTAACTTTATGGTTTTTTAAGGTTTCTTGCAGCCAATGACCAAATTTCACTAAGGCAACACCATCTTTTCGGTAGGCTTCTGACGTATTCAGAATTTCTGTCGGGTTTTTCTTTGTCTTTAACCCTTGAACAAGGTCGCTTCCAAAAATCTTCTTCACGCTAGAGGGGATTTGATTAGATAACCAGTCAGTTGTCTTAACAGGATCAAGATAAAGTGTCTCATCCGAATCAAGAGTATGAACAACATGTGAAAAGGCATTGTAATCTTTAATTGTAACGCTATGGTTTTCAAGGTCTGAACGTAGTTCCGGTTCTATTTTCTCCTGGTGGATGAATAACATGGCTTCACTCTCAGCAACCATGGCATAGGCTGTTGCCACAGGATTATGAGGAATATCTGATCCCCGAAGATTAAATAACCATGCCACATCATCCAAGCTAGATATAATATAGCTGGATGCTCCTTGATCCTTCATTAACTCTCTGACTTCATTCATCTTAACGGAGACAGATTTTCCTGCAAACTTCATAGGAAGATGGAACACTGAATTAATTATCAGGCTTGGACGATCGTTCCATAGCTCTCCCACAAGATCAATATGACTAAGATATTTAAGATCCAGCTCTTTTAATGTGTTCCTTAAGGCAACTCCGCTGGAAAGAGGGAATACTTTGCCGTTATACCCGACACGATTTCCCTTGCACAAATGATTTTTCAGCCAATCAAGGTAAGGAAGAGCGTCTCCCTGGGATGATTCAATGACACTGATCCCCGAAGATTCGGTTTCATTTCTTGCCTGAAGGATATAGCGACCGTCAACCCATAAGTATGCTTGCTCTTTAGTTACAACAAGGGTTCCCATAGAACCGGTAAAGCCCGAGGCCCATGCACGTTCCATCCAGTAATCACTTACATATTCACTTTGATGAGGATCTCCGCTGGGAATGATATAAGCATTGAGATCATATTCCTTCATCCTGTTTTGGATCATTTTAATTCTTTCCTTAATCATTAGACTCCCCCTTCACTTTTTCTTCTTTCAGAAATGCTGAATCAATGATCACATTATATCATTTTCATATACGAAAGGGGGAAAAAATTCAAATTGTTAAGAAAATAGAAATCGGGTATAAAAAAGGTATCAAGGGAATAAAGGAGTGTTAAATCATGGAAAATTTTAAAGCTTTGCGGGTATTTGAAGAGAACTCTGAGTTTAATCGGAAAATCGTTGAAAGAAGCATTAATGATTTACCCGAAGGTGACGTAACAATTCAGGTTGTATATTCTTCGATTAATTACAAAGATGCATTATCAAGCATCGGAAATCGAGGAGTCACAAGAAAATATCCTCATACACCCGGAATTGATGCTGCAGGCTTGGTTTTGGACAGCAATGATGAGAAGTTTTCAAAGGGGGAAGAAGTATTTATAACAGGATACGATCTTGGTATGAACACGGATGGCGGCTTCGGACAGTTAATTCGTGTGCCTGGAGAGTGGATTATTAAAAAACCCCAGGGACTTACACTAAAAGAGTCAATGATCTATGGAACTGCCGGTTTTACCGCTGCTCTTTCTGTGTATCGATTAGCGCAGGAAGTATCTCCTGATGAAGGCAAAGTGCTTGTAACCGGAGGTACTGGCAGTGTTGCCAATATTGCTATGAAAATTCTCGTAAAGCTGGGATATGATGTGATTGTTGCCACGGGAAAAGTTGAAAAGGAAAAAGAATCATTAATGAAATTAGGGGTAGAAGATGTGATTCATCGCAAGGAAATTGAAGAGGAAACCTCAAGACCCATGGTGAAATCCAGATGGTCCGGGGTGATTGACACTGTTGGTGGATCTGTTCTTACTTCGGTGATAAAGGCAATTCAATATGGAGGGGCAGTAACAACTTGCGGTAATGTAGGAGGAGCATCCTTTGAGAGCTCTGTGTATCCATTTATTCTTCGTGGAATTACTCTTTTTGGAATTGACTCAGTTCAGTGTCCCATGGATTTACGTCTGGTGATCTGGGATAAACTGCAGGGAGAATGGAAGCCGGAGACACTGGACGAGATGGTGCAGGAAGTTGAATTAGAGAAACTGGAAAATGTCTTGGATAAAATGATTGAGGGGAAGAAGACAGGGCGTTACGTTGTAAAACTATAGACATTACCTTCGTGGGCTGTTTACAAAACAGCAGATCTTTAGTATAATACTCTTATTGAAAACGAAAACCATTATCATATAATAGTTTCAATAAGAGAGGAGAGAAAAAATGGCAAGAAATAGAAATCCGAGATTTAAAGAATCCCGTCGCCTCGGGGTCAATATCTATGGTCATCCGAAAGCGATGAATCGATATTCGAAAGGGATGGGAAGAGGAGATCGCAAGATTTCCACGTATGGTGAGCAGCTGCTTCAGAAGCAGCGCTTAAAGGCGTATTACGGTGTGCTGGAAAAGCAGATGCGTCGCTATATGGATAAAGCGAAGAAATCCAAGGAGATTACCGGCACAGCTCTGGTGATCGAATTGGAAACCCGCTTAGACAATATGGTTTACCGAATGGGCTTTGGCAGTTCCATCCGTGAAGCAAGACAAATGGTGGTACACCGTCATATTTTAGTAAACGGAAAACGGGTTGACCGACCGTCTTATCAAATCAGCATCGGGGATGAAATATCTCTGAAAGAATCATCAATCGAAAATGAGAAGTTCAAGGATAATTTCCTGGAGCAAAAATCCCATGTGCCATATATTGATAAGGATGCAGAGAATTTTAAAGCAACATTTATTAAAGTACCAGAGAGGGAAGAAATTCCCATCGAGGTTAACGACCAGATGGTTGTAGAGTACTATACAGCTGTGTAATCGAGATTCTGCTTTATAATCGAGAGTCTGCTTTAAAAGAAAATCAAAAATAAGAAAGAGGAGCATTCAGGATTTCTGATACGCTCCTCTTTTTTTATTGCTTATAAAGATCTTCAAGCTTGCTCTGAAACTCTGTTTCTTCTACTAATCCTTTTTCTTTCTTTTTATTCAGTCTTAAAAATGGTTTGATTTTCCAAAATTCCTGGGGGTCCAGAACGATGGTTTCATTACATTCCGGACAGGTATTGCGATATTCGGTTCTGAGGGCTCCGATTGGGAGCACAATCAGGGGCTTGTAATACGACTTAATGATTTTGTAATAATTGTTGTTATTACAATTCTCACAACATGGGTTAATCCGGGGAAGAAGCCATTCTTTTGAATCAGGATGGATCATTTGCTCCGAATAAATTATCCCAAGTTTTTTCTCCGTCCTTGGCCATTTCAATCCTGCAATTAAAAAAGACATCAAATCCTCCTTTCTAAAAAAATAGTGTTTATAGTTTTGACATAAAAATAAGAAAAATATAAATTCATGTAAGATTAATCATAAATGGATAGAATACTACATTTCTTAAGACGTTGATAACAAAATATTAGTTCCGGGATTTATAATTATTATTTTTTTCTGAGCCG